>Ga0123354_10012981_pt1 | contig 12900 bp, 6 predicted proteins | sample TergutLab28metaG_2_FD_97872 | JGI IMG/M metagenome (GOLD analysis project Ga0123354, IMG submission 97872) | Labiotermes labralis P4 segment gut microbial communities from Petit-Saut dam, French Guiana - Lab288 P4 | ecosystem: Host-associated > Arthropoda: Insects > Digestive system > Gut ...
ACATCCCACCTCCTGGAGATCCATCCTAATATTATCCACCCATCTACACCTAGGTCTCCCCAGTGGTCTCTTTCCCTCTGGTTTCCCCACCAAGACCCTATACGCCCCCTCTCCTCCCCCATACGTGCCACATGCCCAGCCCATCTCATTCTTCTCTATTTTATCACCTGCACAATATTGGGTGAGGAGTACAGATCACTTTCCCTTAACGCTATGATACATAAATATAACTGTGTCCCCTAACGACACTGTCAGTATTAGACACCACGTAACATCAGATGGCAGTGTGACTGACAAATGATGAATCTGAAAGGATTTGGAAGGAAATAGTCATGGCCTAACTGTATTACCATCCCAGCATATTCCAGGAGGGACTGAGGAAAACCACAAAAAACTATAGGACAGCCAGTGTCCCTGCTGAGATTTGAAGCAGGCACCTCTAGAATACAATTCAAGAATATTAATCCCACACCAAACTTTTGTTCAGTTTGGAATATAAATTTCAGACAAGTAGCACACAAAACTTCAGTTTGTACCTCAGAGAAAACACTATCTGTATTACCAATAGGAACAGGTTAATATTCCATAAGAACAGAAGCACTGTTACTGCTGCATATCATATCATATGAATCACAATACACTACTGCAGAAAATGTAGATTTTTCTACAGTTAACACTGAGCTTCAAAGGAACACTTGCATGTCAGAAATATCTCACCACAAAATATTATGGGATGTTACTTTAGTGTTAATTTAAATTCAGTGGTATTTACATTATCGTCTACATTCCATGCATTTCCAAGTTCACTTGTAACATACATAACAAACAGAAATATCAATATAAATCAAGTTTTCATACACCCTTCAGGAAGCAGTTTGTCTAATTTCAACACCTTCTTGAACAATTAATGTATTTAGCATTCTAAGCAGATTGGAGCTGCAATAGTACAGTATGCACAGTGACTTGGTCACAGGCACAGCCAACGAGAAACTGGAGTTCAATTCCCTGTATAGGAAGTCAGTGTTATCTTTCCTACAGTGACAAGATTGCTTTTGTGGTGCACCCTAAGCCTCCAGTGGGCTCTCTTCCCAGGGGTAAAGTGGATAAGGCATTAAACCGACTACTCTACTCCACCTAGTGTTAAAGCAGGTAAAGGAATCCCACTACAGGCCTGGACAGGCCCTGAGAGTTCAAGATGGTTGAGCCTCCCAGACTTTCAGACAAATATTTGGCACATGAAGGTGGTAAGGTTGTTGTCAGCTCCATGCACCAGCTGCCTTTACCCCCCGAGAAATATTCCTGGTACTCAATTGTTAGAGGCTGAGTCAACCCCAGGGCCAAAGTGGGACCGGAGGATTAAGTCAATTAAAATTCCAATGACACCATCAGGAATCAAACCCACAACCTTTTGGCTTGCAGTGCAGTGCCTCAAACAACTATGCCACTGCTTACCTCCATCTAATGCCAAGCACTTAGCATTGAGCAGAATGTGCGCTACAGCAGCCAGCTGTCAACAGCTAAAGCTGTACCAGCAATACCACTGTATCTCTCCCACTGAGCTCAGAGCTCAGATCCCATCCAACATCCTGTACTAAACAAACAGCTTTTATGAGGATTTAATATTTTACATTTTCTGTGCAACTATATTACATACACAATATTGAATACCACCTGGTTGCACAATGTTTTTATAAGTTAATTATCACTCTGACATGTTTTGGCCTTATTTCTGATGTGAGTTTCCTTACAATGAACCATACCCTAGCAAGTGTGTCTCCATGTACCACTGTGTTCGTGGTCAACAGCAATGTAACACTCTGTAGGACTTTCACTTCCTCGGTGCCTGATTCCATGAGCATCCACAATGTATCCGTAATATACCGCGCTCCCTTCTGGTCCACAGCCTGTTGCATCATCAATTTCTGTACCATCCCTAGGCAAATCTACAAACAAGAACACCTCAGGTAGATCAACAATCACTAAACTGAAGAAGCAATTAATACAATGTTGTTGCCAAAGTTCTGGTTTCATACACATTTGCTTCCACACACTACGGTTCAACTAAATATGTGGTGTACCCAAAGTTGACATAATTTCTGGTGTGTGTTCAGAAGCAAAAATGAGCAACAAGTGTCTACCCATGTACAACACCAAATGCCACAACTCATTTCACTATAACAATCACACAATCATTCAGCTCTCTAGTCCACCAAATGAATGCAAGACTACTATTTCTCCTATTCCGTATACCTTAAGGTCATTTCTATTCTTCCCTTCTCCTGAAAGGTTTATTTTATTGTATTCTTTGGTACTAAGCCCTCAGACTATTACTACAGAACATGCTGCTTGCTACATGACAATGTATGTGGTTCCAGTATGCAATGGTCCTGCCCCACTTGGTCCACCTTCAACATTAAATCAGGTCAGACATGGACCTAATGCATAGTCTTGAAGTATGCTGTGCCCCAAACCTTATCATATGCAAAATTTCTAACTTACACACTGTGCAAACCAGCATATTCTGAGGTGAGAGGATATCAAACAAAACATGTGGTTAGAAAGTAGTATGATTAAATGACACTGTTTTTTTATCTCTGACTACAGAGCATTTGCTGATGTGTTCCTGTGTCAGTTCCATAATGTAGACACTGTATGTAACTGCAGCCAAGCGGAATGACAACTGTGAGTCACTGATGGCCTTGGAAGTGACATCAGAAACAATCACACTAATCTTACATTTTTTGACAAAATGACAGGCAGAAAAAAAAACACAAGCACAGCATGTAAACCCAGCAACACAATATATGCATTGCAAATTGTCATTCAATTTTGCATCAGTCATACATACTAACAAATAGTTACCTGTAATAACAAATATAAATACCCAAAACTCTATCATACACACACCATTCATATTGAATAAATGATTAGATACTGTATTAATGTACATTCAGTAATAAATGCCTAGAAATTAAATCAGCAACTAAAATTGCTGCATTATCCACATATTTTGACATGTTTAATTTACAGAGCACTACAAATAATCTCACTATAACTAAAAGCTGGTATGAAACACAGAGCAATTAAAAAATATAAAAGCTGAACCTCAGTACTTATATTTGAAACCAGTAATATAAATCATGAAACTAATGACCTTACCTTGACAATCTTGGGGTCTTTTGTTTCACAGCCTTGTACTAATGGGAAAAGAATTTGGTTGACTATGTAAAATACTGGTGTTTGAGGATTTGCAGTGGCATTTCTCAGTTTCACAATGCCTTCCTCACATGACTGCAAATAAGAAGATGTAAATCAATTATCAACTACAAACAACAACATTTAGCATGATTTATGATGAACAGAGATGTATGCTCCATGGAGGATACACAAAACTGTTCAGAGAACACAGAGGGAACAACAGATATTGTTAAATCATCCGCATGACTTATTACTCTGTCTGTTTGAAACCATTTTGAAATGCAGAAAGAAGAACACTTAATCAGTTCATTAGTCATGTACAATAATCATGAAAATGCAACAACACAAAACTATGCATTCATTCAGAAAACTGTTTCTTACCTACCAAAACGTATTCTGAGTAAGGTAGGTTTGTTATTTAATGATGCTGTCAGCCGCTAAGATAATACAGCATTGGTCACAGATTAATAAGTATGGAACATTAGTGGAACGATACTGACAAGGGAAAAACCAAAGTACTTGGAGAAAAACCTGGCCTAGTGCTACTTAGACCACTACAAATCACACATGGATTGGTCTGAGATTAAACTGATGCCTTTGCAGTGACTAACAGAGACTCAGACATGGTTCAGCTACCATTTTTTCTTCCATTTTGCATAAATTACTTTCACACAGACCAATATAGTGGTAATGATCTTAAATTACGAGCTATCCTAAGACTCTCCAGTCAAATGTTTTAGAACTTTCACACAGATTATTACTTCCTTTCCAATCCTTGCCTATTTGCAATCATCTTCCCATCCCATTCAGTGCTAGATAATCCCTGCAGTTTAAACAGTAATGGATAAAGTTGTCACTGTACATGCCATGAAGGCATATAAAAGGAAAGGAGGTATAGTTCCTATCATTTTTAACCTAAGCAACAGGAGGTGAGTAGTCAGTCAGTACTCCAAGACAACTTCACCCTGCATCTAAAAAATATATTTTTCACGCTGCTTCTGTGCAGTGAATCTTACCCTAATCTCTACATGGCCGCTGGATGTTCAGCTTCATGCCCACTCACTTTAACACTGGGGAAACAGTCCCTGGTACCCAAAGAATAAGAGGTTAAAATTGTAACTGTGTCTAAAAATTCTACGCACGTCAAAACTAAGGTGCATAAAAAACGAAAATGCATGCAATTTGTCAGGCTTTCTGCACCCTCTAAGGGTTAAGGCTACTTCAACGCCTTTGAACATTTAACCACTAGACGATGCAGAAATCAAAGACGATCCTGAACATTACCGCAAATTTCGATATTTAGTTCGTATTTCCTTCCTCTTTACTTTCTCTTTGTGTGAAATATACCTCATGAACAACGCTTTTCTGCACCTAAGAAACTTGCAAACTTTAAAAACAAATTGAACGCATAACCTCACCTAACCTACAAAAAAAGGAGGCTACACAGGAGACTTAGCTAACTTAAATTACCTACTTAACTTACTTCTTTAATTTGAGGAAATTTCTTTTTGGTTTCCATGGATAAATTCTTTAGGTCATTTTGCAGACTTTCTAAGAATTTCTGTGCGGCTTCATTCCCTGTTGTTCCGACAACACACGCCATTTTAAAGATTTACTGACGCAAATTAGCAGTCACAATACAGCATCTCACAAATAATCTTACGCTTAGGCCTACCATCTAACACACGTAAATGTTCATCTCTATCACTTCTTAGTATCACGAAAAAGTATGAAAATTAATCGTGTTGTTCACTTCCATAAACATTTTCCTAACAGATGAGTTGGCAATAGACAGCGCTATCACGATTGTTTTGGGGCGCATAAGCAGGAAGGCCAACTATTGCGTTGGAAAGTCCAATACACTGCCTAATGCATCCACGCCCCATGCAAACGTCACACCAACACGGTTATATAATTTCCTCATGACGGGAAATTATGGCAGACCAGTTTGTTTATCGTTCATGATTTACAATATTGCAAAAAATTAAGGGTAGACACTTCCAAGAAGATAATTTGAATACGTGATTTGGGCGCTTAAAAATGAGACAAGTAGGTTGTCTCGAAACGTCGATCACCAATTATTCAGTGACGCCATGCGACATTGCAGAACGGGGTCAACAATTACACCGCTTAGCCAAAAACCTCGGAATACTTCTGCGTGTAAAACACGAAAGAAATGCAAGAACTTTGTATTATGTAAGGCCCAATTAACGAGCTCCGTAACTATGACTTCTGCCTGAAATCACGGACGAGGAAATTCTCCAAACCTTTATACTTCTTCACTCACGGAACTTTTCAAATGGTATGCAACTATGGCAGCAACAATCGAAACGTCAGAACCACACTTCGTAAACACAAATATTCTCTGTATGGCAGAAATAAAGATCAGAAAAGCAAGAAGCTAATAAATATTACTAAATCACCCCCTTCTTTTCATTTTTCTATGCGGGACTTACATCTTGGCACCATCCTGTTAGCAGATTATGAACACACGTCCTACAATACCACGGATCATCTTTATTACTTACATTCCAACCACTACCGAATTGTCATTGTTAAAAACCCGTTGAAACTTCAATGAACCCCTGAAAACAAGTAGTTGTGGCGCCACGAGCGGCAGACGTCGTTACTAGTAGCGGGCAAGGCTCAGTGGCTCTGCTTAGTAGAACTACATAGATGGCAGAGAAAGGCAAATTTGCCTGCGAGTTACGGGCCGGATTTGTCAAGTGTATGTATGTATGTTTATTCACATTCCATAAATCTTACAAGATGTGGAAGGCTCTGATCCGTCATTTCTGGTTTGAGATATGATAAATGATAGGAGGTATTAATTTGTAGATGAGGGTGCTATAGAGGATTTAATCTGTACTTTACACCACCCGCTCAACACCACAATCACGCGACACAATAACATGAATTGCTCCCATAATCACGCATATTCCATCGCAGTTCTGACGTCATTACAGGTCACACACCGTACGGTAGATTTATAAAATGCGTAAACTACGCATTTTTAAAGACCATGGCAAACTAATTCTTCATATGACCCTACATGCACAAATCCCTTTTCAGACCTAGCAAGAAATGTGAATTTGCGATTAAATACATGTTAAAAGAAACACGTTATATATTGGAGTATAGTTACTCCTTGACCCTACGGCCCTCAGACAGACTTGGCCTCCTTAATTATGGACGCCCATTCTTCCCTGTCGACTGCCTACTGTCGCCATCTGTTAACCTTAATCTCATAGGGCTTTCAGTACATCTTCCATGCATCTCATTTAGATCTTGCCTTTCTTCTACTTCCCTTTGCTTTACTCTCACGTATTTTAACTCTCCTCCCCAGATCCATTCTTACTACATGTCCAATCCATTCCGTCTCTTCCTTTTAAATATCTGCTACTATGTCTAGATCTTTATATAGCTCCTTCAATTCCTGATTAGTTCTCATTCTCCACATTCCTTACACTAAAACTGGTCCATGTATCCTCCGAAATATTTTCCTCTCCCATGTACCCAGGCTTTTCATATCCATCTCAGTCATGGCCCATTTTTCACACCCATATGATACAGATGGTTTCATCATCATTTTACATATCTTAATTTTAACTGCTTTCTCATAGCTCCAGAGTTAAATATATGTCTTAGACTATAAAAACATATATTACCAGCTGCAATTCTTGACTGAATTTCATCATTATTAAAATTTTTTAATTTATCAAGGCACTTAATATCTAAAATTCTGAACCCCTTCAACTACTTGTCCATTCATGATCAGATCATGTATTGGAGTATATGATGCTGAAAATGTCTGAATATCAAAAATGGGAAAGACGTTCTTGATCAGCTGTGCAACCATGAGCTTTAAATTACTGGTCCGCATAGTGCAACCCATACTTTCCTTTTAATTTGACATTAATGAGGCCTTCAATATCTGATCATTTAGCATCAAATAATGGGATGATATTTGAATAAAGAAATGGAGAAATGTGGAAGGGGCTATGGCTTGCAGGGATTCAAGATATCACAAACACTGTTAGTCAGGACAATTGGTTTCTGAGCTCACATCTGATGCTAGACACTTGAGAATACTAACATAACCACACAACCATTACATTGTTCCAGGCCTTGCCTGCTGATGTTTGTGAGGCCTTTGCTCATTTGGAATGTTATTCAGTGTAGGATGGTAGTTTGTTACTGACTGACAAGCTGTCTCAAAATGGCAGTAACCAACTACCAAACTACACCACCATGTCCCACAATGGTGAATGCCTCAACTACACCATGGCAGAAGCCTGAAATCTCAAATTATAACTTTGTGGTTGGTAAAGTCTCATACACTGTGCCTTAAATACATAGTTTTATTGTACCTGCGTATTCCTTTGTTTGCACAGTGGTGTTCTACCATGGCTTGTTAGCACTCGCACAAAATTTCAAGTCTTTTCAAGCTACATTTGAAATAGAACACTAATACAAGAATGCAGCTTTAGTAGTTTCTGTGCAGTAACAGCAAGCTGAGAAACTAGTTCATTGCTCTCAGTGTGAAGTCAAGGCCTCAAGTTTACAAAAAAGTACATTCAGGTGGGTGATCTGAATTAAGACACTGTACGGAATGGTCATCAAATTCAAATTGCTCAGGAATGTAAATCTTAGGCTAATTTAGTAATACTATCTTTCTTTCTTTGTCTGACCTCTTCTATCTACTCACTGTAGGTGACAGTTATTACTGTGCCTGATCACATCCAGTGACACATACACACAAACACACACACACACACACACACACATAAACATACTCGGTAGGACTCTCTGAATGAGGGAGTGTGTTTGGCTGCATATTTCAGTCACCCTCAGGGAGCTACAAGTGTTGGAAACATATACAGCATGCTATACAGACTGTCAGTTATATTTTACCATTTACGCTTGACAACCTGTACAATATGCTGTACATGTCTTCAACTCTTGTAGCTCCCTGAAAATGGCTGTGATTTGCAGCCGAAATATTAGGAGTAGTAAAACCAATTGTGCATTTAGTTGGGAATAAACTTGCATGTATAAAACAATTGCATGGAAAATGTACAACATGAAATCCATGTATGTGACATTCTTTTGCTCAAAATGAGAACATTTACACTTGGTACACACAATATCCTAATCATCATATCCAAACCACTCAAGGTACACGTCCAAGTTCTCATCCTTAAGGCGCTGCAGTAACTCAAGGTACTGACACCTGGTAATATTAATGCAACTCCAAATTCTAAGTACAGTCAGCTCATTGTCAGCACTAAGTATGTGATGCAGACTTTCTCCTGTGATCACATGGCAGTGGTCCAGTGTGAAATGAGACATCTTTGGCATTGGATTCACCTTAAAAAACACACACATACAAATAAGTAAAAACGAAATTCTACAGTGTTTACTTAGAATTATTTTGTTCATAAACACTGTCTTTATAAAACCAAGAGGGCCACTTGCTCATGATAAAACAATCACACAACAAGTTTCATAAATTATATTTGTCAGGGCTTCTTCCATTGTCACAACACACAATGCCACACAGTGTTTCGGAAAATGTTTCTGTCTTCAGGTGACGAACACTAACCTCAAAACAAATTAACCACCATAAAACCAATACAACATGACTTATGTGAAACAACTGTCAATAAATTTGTATCATCCAGTGACACCACAGCATACATATGCAACAATCAACAGGACCTCATGTCATAACTTATTTAAGGAGCTGAATATTCTTCCTCTTCAATCACAATACATGTTATCGCTTGCAATGTATGTAGTAAAAAATATAGATGATTTTACTAGTAATTCAAACATCCACTCATTTAATACTCGGTATAAATCTAGCCTTCACCCTCCATTATTAAGGCTAACCAAATCCCAGAAAGGGGTCTATTACGCAGGTATTATGCCTCTAAAGATCAAGGAACTGTCTGGTAAGATAAAATACTTCAAAAGGTCACTAAAAAAATGTCTTTCATATGGTTCTTTTTATACTATGGAAGAGTATCTTGAATGGACTTCTATACATGATCTAAACACTATGTATTCATAATAAATGGTATTGATATTAAATTGTATACTGTTATAAATGATCAACATACACACATGCTTTATTACATTTTATTATTTAAAAAATTGGACCAAATTATTAAGACTCATTTTAACTATAATGTATTAAAGAATGTATTATAGAATGTCTATATGATTGTTGATTTGTTTTTTTAATACCAAATTGTTCATTTGTTGTCTTCTACTAGTTCTAACAACTTGTATGTGCATATGCTTATTTGACAATGCTTGTATTTACGTGAGGAATTTGTATTGATGTATTGTGACTATTTCCACATCCATATGAAGTTGTACTTATTGGGATCTATGGAAAATAAAGCTATACAATTACAATTACAATTACAATGTGTGCAATCAATGACAATTGTGATGCAACAAACAATACAGTATATAGCAAAAGGGTGAAAAGTAAGAAAAAGAAAGAGCATAGTACTAGAACAGTTATCTACATCAAATAAATTGTGTCAGTCAATAAGCAGACAAAGTGAAATACTAGGACATACAACAAATTAAATTGCAAAGGAAATAAAGAAATAGTGACTGTAATATACAGTATGTAATAATGGACATATTTATATATATATGTGCAACTCCTGAAGAGCTGTGTATGTAGCTAATGTATGACAGAAATTAAGGTCATAATGCAAGATGCTAGTATTGCATGGATTGTGAATGTATTTTAGTTTTAGGAGTGTAAAGGACTGGAATTTGATTTTACCTATAATACCTGCAAACTGCCATAGGTATACTGAAATATTAAATAGTGTACAACATTACAAAAATTATTACTAAGGCAAACATAGGTGAATCAAAAAGTATAACTAGACACCAAGGATGACTCACATGCAGATGTCAAAATGCTGATGTCAGCCAGAAAAAGAAGTGACAATGTGTAAAGGCAAACTAGCTATACATAAATTTATTAAAATACAGCCACACAAAATGCAAAGGACGGAGAAAGGTTAAGACCATACAGGCACATGCATAAAGAATCAGTACATACCTCCCATATGCCAGCCAACAACTTATCAGAAAGTACCTCACATCCTTTGAACAACATATTTGTCAAGTTCGGACTGAAAAGCAGAAGTTGCCGGATCAAGTTGGGACTAAGATCTGAGTGAGGATCTGACCACAATTCCAGAGCATGAAGGTGGTTAAACCATTTATCACACAGTTGTCCTACAGGTTCAAATTCAGCTATATTCGAGAGGGCCAAGTTGCACAGATCAGGACATGCTCTTCCTATGCCTAGAAAGTAAATGTCATTATTAAATCATATTAAAATGATTACATGTGCATGGTACACAAGGTCTCAGCTCAGGCTTCTTACCATGGCCTGTGAAAGTCAGTCACTGGCAATTCAAGTTGAATATTTTGGTACAAGTGGGACTTGGGTTTCTTATGGTTGTGTTGGTTTATGCTCGCCAATCATTTTACCTATGCTCCATATTCAACTATCACTATCCCTGTGACATGTCATAGACCTGTCCAACCAGCAAAGTATCACAACTGTCTTCATTTCCCTTTTGAACTCACACATGGCTTAAGTGAAGAAAAACTGTCGTGTGTTTTGTAACCAAACTTGGTCATTTAAGGCAGCAGGCCTATTCGGGGTTCTGAGTGACAGATATTTCAGAATATTTTATCACACTTTCCAGTTTTTCCACACTATACACTTCTGGGAATGACAAATAAATTATGACTATAAAGTAGCATAAATAACATAGAATATCATTTGCAGTCTATGTTCATAACCCATCAAGGCAGGGCAGTCCATTCCCTGACAGTGGGATCCAGAGGAGACTCTCAAGTGTTCCTTTGTCGCATAATGCTGTCTGCCATTTTCATGTGACATCTCTATGAAGACCACACCTCAGAGCGACTCTGCTGGTTGAACAGCTGTTGATTCGGCTGTAACATTCTGTTACATTCCTGCTGCCTGAGCTGTGATGTAATTAAACCAAGGCACCTGAAGTGGTATAAACCTGTACACATTTCTGTAGTATACAGTGCGAAGTTACAATTAACTCTTTCCATGTAAGGTGCTTGAATGTGAAGCTCAGAAATTCAATAGGAGTTACTGATAAAGACCAATAATGTCTCAGAATGATAACTTCACTTGAGCATCTCCTAAGATTTGATCATGTTGGAGGTCTTAACAACAGCACAGACTGGAAGATACTGGCATTTTTTAATATTGCCCTTAAAAGGCAAGCTGATTCCAAAGGTTCTGGGGTGGGGGCAGCCATAATGGCTAACGTGATGTGCCAAACAAACCAACAATGATAACAAGGATAACAAGAACAACAACAACGATGACAACGATGACAACAACAACAACAAAGATGACAATAACTAATATGAAGACAACAGCAACAAGAAGAAAAGTCTTATATGTTTACAAAATTCTCTGTCAACATTGTCAATGCCAGAAGGTTTATCATGTGTTCCATAACATTCTGATTAAGACACAGTCAGAACCATGTGTAACTTCAACTGCTATCAAGGGGATGGTACAAACAGTTGGTCCACCTGTCTCAACATCTCTTTGCTGTATTTTTATAATGGCTGTTGCCAGGACTGTTGTCAGGTAGACACATGTGTCTAGGTGCCCAGTTTGGGAAAACCAATTTCTCTCCCTTAGTGAAATGACATGCACTTGGCACAACTCAACAAAAATCAGACAGTAATGTGAGCATCTGCTGAGACTCTTCAAGGCACTAAGAAGGTCAGCATGGAGAAAATAACCCTGCTGATATTACCACTAAATGAAGAACTCTGTAAGTGGTACATGTTTTGGCTGTACAAACCATATGAAAACTATGATGGTTGTAGGAGAGAATCTGGTTTATGTAGCTGATAGGACAAACGGTCCATCATTCAACAAATAACTTCTGGAGATATGCATATGAGTTCCAAGAACTTTACTGACAGACAGAACAGACATTTTATTGGCATGTAAGGGATATGTGACACTTCACAGGCTAGACATGTGATATGACATGGCAAAGTTGTAGTTATCATTCTTCTTGTTGTTGTTATTATTTCTTTGCCTCTTTTCTCCCTGGCACTTCTCTTGAACCAATGGTCACCCCTACCACTAAGGCTTCAAGTTTCAGACTGCAGTACTTTTTGTACTATGTGTGATGTTCCAAGTAGAGCTGACTTTGTGAATCTATTGAATGTTTTCCTGGCACATCATCCAAAAGTTTCTTGAAACCTTTTTCACTCTTCCAGTGGCTCCAATTATTACTGGTACAATCAAACACTTTATATTCCACATTGGTTGTATCTCAATACAGAAACTACTCTATTTTCATTTATTTTCTTTTTCCTTTTGTGCAAGATTTCTGTCCGCAGGTATCGCCACGTCTATCAGTACGCACTTTTTTTTTTTCGTTTTTAATTATATCTGGGCTATGTGCCTTGATTCCATAGTAATGTCACATTTTCATGTTCACATACTGGTTGGGGTGTGACTGTCATTTCTTCCTGGTACTTCTCTTGAACCAGCGGTGATCCCCACCGCTCACGCTTCAAGCTTCACATTGCAGTACTTTCCGTATTATGTGTGATGTTCCAAGTATAGCTGTCTTTTGTAGTGAA
>Ga0123354_10012982_pt1 | contig 12898 bp, 10 predicted proteins | sample TergutLab28metaG_2_FD_97872 | JGI IMG/M metagenome (GOLD analysis project Ga0123354, IMG submission 97872) | Labiotermes labralis P4 segment gut microbial communities from Petit-Saut dam, French Guiana - Lab288 P4 | ecosystem: Host-associated > Arthropoda: Insects > Digestive system > Gut ...
ACATGCTTCTCATGTAGCCCTCCCGACTTAAATCTAGTAGTAACCAATTTCATGTTTTGTTTACATGTAAAATAACCACTGCCACCGGGTAACAACCCAATTGCAGTAAATAAATAAATAATAAAAGAATAAAATTCCGCAATAACAATACCGCTTTCACTTGCATGTTGACAGATGTAGTCGAAATAAACAGACACTTACATGCCATTTCCAAACAGAATCAAACGTCCGTCTTGCAGTTGCTTCCGTTCAATATTAACCGTTTGTAGAATTGGCGCTAAGAGTGCAATGTACCTTGAAGTTAAAAAAATTTAAACATTAATTTTATGTTACTAACATACTTGAAATGAATGGCGTAAGTTTGTATTATGTCCGTGTTGTTTACTGATTTTATGGATTGTTAATATCTATTGGTACACGTAGTGGAGTTTTGTGTCGCACATTTTATGTCACTAATTATTCCTTTATAGCTGCATGTTACGCTGTATTTCTTTGGTCGTAAAAATCAAACCCAACAAAATGCGTACATTTTAGGTAGAAGCTTGTAGTTGTGTGTAATTAATCTCCTACATGTTTCGGCCCATCTGAGTCATTATCAAGGAGCTTCTGCATTATGCTGAAGATTAATTATAAACAGTTAGGGGATTTTCTCTAACAACAGTGCATTTTGTTGGTTTCGATTTTCGTGACGTAATTATTTTCCTCTAAAATATAATTTTATATTTCATTCTCTTCAGTCCAAAATAAAATTAAATTTACGTTTATTTTATCTATTATTTTATTGTGATTAATTGTAACTACTACTAAGTCCAACAAAATGCTTTTGTAGACATTTTACATTTGTTAGTATTGTTATTATTTATGCCATGTTTTGGCCCTTTCTGGGCCATCATAAGGGAGAAACAAACTACAAGATTGTTTGAAACGCTGTTGTGTTGTACATGATGATAGCCCAGAAAGAGCCGAAACATGCAGGGAATAATAATAATAATAATAATAAGCAACATACCAGGAAAACAAGAAGTCAAGGAACTCCAGAAAACAGCCACATTGGGAACTGCACACATATTTCGGAAAGTGCTAATGTAAAAGTACAACAGATTCAACACTGAAACTAACGATATAAGCACCATAAATAATAACAACAGAATAGCTGCAACACTGTATTCCCTAAGGACATAGTTTGTCTCAGGAATATAAGTATAAATATCCTGTGTAAAGGAGACGATGATGATGATGATAATAATAAAAATAATAAATGTCGAATACAAATGCATTTCTTTGGACTTATATTAGTAGTTGTCTAATGCATGGAAAATATGGAGGCCATTGTGATAAATTGTACTTCATTGGCATATGTGTGTACCTGTGTTGTACGATGTTGCATTTCTGCAGGACAGGTTACACAAGAAGGTCATGGAGGAAAACTAATAGTAGTTCAGCTACTCAATAAATTCGCCGTCTGTTATGGAACACCAAGATACGTAACATGGGTAGGGAACCCACAAACGCCTACGGCATTCTGGTTGTGACAATGGAACGGAAAATTCAGGTGTGCACTGCATTATTACATGAACATTGCTATTACATGAACATTGCTACTAGAAAATTAGACTGTGAATGTTTGAAATAAGTTATCTAAAGTTGGTTTGCAGTAGTCGAATATGATGACCACTTTTGTGAATGTTCATTCTCAATGCAAACAGGAATTTTGCTGATTATCTGAAGAATTACGAAGCTCCCAGTAAATGTATGTACCGTACCGTCTGCTAGTCTCTTTGCTTGGTTTTCCCTACTTAAAGCACTTACGTGAAGTGCCTTAAACTGTCTGAAAAGAAATCACTCGTATTTATTTGGGGTCTAGGTACACTTCATCTGTTGTCCAAAAAGCGAGCTATTTGTACTTTCATTTGGTGACTTACTCAGCCATAACGAATGTCAACAGAATTTACGGACGTCACGTCGCCAGCAGATTATGTCTACAGGATTTACTGACCCTCCACGGATGGTTGCGAAATAACTGAATTTAGTTGACACGTAGGCCTAACTATAAGTCAGTACGCTCAAGAGCCCAGGTTTATGTTCTAATACAAAATTCGGAATGGTGCTACTAACGCATACGGTGTAGTCGTGTGTCTAAATAACAAATGTGACAAGGTAAATGTATTGCAATTAAAAAAGGAATGAAAGTGCAGATACAGGGAAAGGAAGGAATTAAGAGAAGGGGGGGGGGGGAGGGGCTCTAGGTAAACGTGCCTTCCGTTACGATTCTACCTGCCTCATTGTTGTTCATGTTCAGTTGTTACACACACAGATTATTGTTGCACAAGCAATCGCACTATAGACATAACATAACATGAAATCAGAAAAGTATTCCTCCATGCCTTCTGTTGTTCAGCGCGTTGCAAATTGTTTCAACTGAAAGCTGTAGGTTTTCATTAAGTCTGTGCATTATTTGCATAATGCTTGTTATGTGCATGCCTTTTGTATGCTCAGCCGTTACTACCACATTTGTTGGCACCGGATTTTGGCTTCATTTAAAGTAGAAAATTAAATGTACTGGTCGACTCTTAATATAGACTTCCCGATGCCATATCTAATTTAAATTATTTGTTTATTTTCGTAGATGATGGTGCAGTCGGACGTTCCTCGCTGTTCATGTAAATGTACCGCTATGCCTCATGGCGTACTTCACGTGATAGGGGCAATCTGATTGATTTCTTCAACACAACAATAAATATTCTCGTGGAAATGATTTGGGCGGGAGTAGCAACTAGAACCCTAAGGTGATATACACGTTTGGGACCACAGCAGTGAGGCTGCTGACCTTACTTGAGTATTGCGAGGTGTGGTTTTATGCCCGAAATATAGGTGAGACAGGAGCTTGCGCAGAAGTGACCGTGATCCAGACCGCGGGCGTTGAGGAGGACCGGACCCCGCTACGCCGGCAGGAGGGAGACGTCTACAGTACGGCTTTTTCTCCACTTGCGCTGCAGACTGACCATACCAACAGTGTTCGCCAAGAGGTGGTCGAATGTTGCTGCGGTCTGTGGACGCTGTCAGTGTGCTACCGACACAACCACACCAACCCAACACCAGGTACGAGTTCGTCTGTCACATGTACACATCCGACATTCTGCTGTTTAGTGACATCCCTGTTCTGTAAAGCCAATGTGGCCGTTTCCATCAAGTCTACTGCGATTTGTTCTGGGCGCAATTAATTATATATCTGCTAAAATGCGCCACTCTTATTTTTTAATACTTGAGGTTTTTTGGTTGTCTGAGATTAACCGTTTATTTATATTGTTAGGTCTTAAAATACAATACTTGTAATTTATTCGCCTTTAAAATAACCCCCCTCCCATTTTAAATGAAATTATAATGTTACTCACTTCATTAGGGAAATATAATATTTAAATTTTCACCACATTTTTAGTGTAACCTGACTAAAATATAAAAAAACCCATAAAATCTATATTGTGACTCTGTGAAGAATTTATAGATCTTTATAATTTTATGCTAAACATCTTAAGTTCGAGATAATGTTAGGCATTTTATGTCTCCGTAATGTGCTTTTCGCATTTGATAAAGACGTGTTTTCCTTCCTACTGTCAATCTACAAAGTCTCTCATCGATCATTTATAACAATTCGTCTCTTTTTTTTTAACTTCTTATTTTGTGTCCAGGTGTGTGCATTGCCGCTTGTACAATTTCTGAAAAGTGTAATTGGATTTGTTACGTCTTAACATATTAGTGACAATATGCAGTGACAGTTTTCTATAATTGGTAAGATTTTGCAAATGAACGATTTATTATCATTAAAATTCTTTTTTTAATAGTTCATTACCGTTGTCTGTACTATTTATTAGGTTGTCCGAATTTATCTATTTCATGCTGATTTGGGTTCTAATTCGATTTTTGGTAAAACTGTTTTCTGCTGTGCCGTAATGTAATTCACTTTTCCCAGCGCTTAAAAACCAGCGTTTGGCAGTACATATTATTTGTTTTAGCCTACGTGGTTGTGACGGTCCGTGAATATAAAGCGTGTGTACGCTGCAGGTACTGAGGACATTTTGAGACAGATAGAAGATAGGTGGGGTGGGACACGTAAATAATAAGAAGTTTGGCGAAATTTACTGCAAGATAAAATTGCTAGGTGTTTAAAGAAAGAAAAAATGGGATAGATGAAACACGTGGCACGAATGGGCGAAAATAGGCCATATAAACAATACTGGCTAATTTGAAAAATCCTATGAATCTTGATACTTATAAAAACCTGGTCTGGAGTAGTTAGGAAGTAGAGTTTTTAAATTTATATACTTTTGAACTAACTTCAAGACTATGTTCATTAATTTTTCTGCTTCATAAAAGGAGACAGTTGCTGTAAGAGGTAAATAATTTTCACTTGTTACATCACAGAATTAGTGTACTGTGTATTAGCGATGATTCTATTACAGCGAAGCGTTGGTAGGACAAGAGGTGAATGTTGAAGGTGAAAGGATTTGGTAGGAAGCGATCTTGACCTTATACAAGTAATATTCCAAATGTTTCCTGACGAATCTGAGAAAAATCGCGAGAAACGTAAGTCAGGATAGCCGGTTTCCCAGTCGACATTTTAGAACTAGGCACTTCCTGATCGTTACTGCTACATCAACTGTGATTTATTAGTATTTACATTGTGATAGTTTCGTGGACCGTCGACATGATTCGGTTGCCTTTATGGGCAAGCGATTTTTCTGCAAAATATCCAGAAAGACCCTGGAATCCACCCAGCCTGCCATTCGGTGTGTACAGCCACCTCTTTCCCAGCAGTTAAGGCGGCCGGAACGTATGCTCTAAGATTGAGACTTTACGGATGTAATTCGGAAAGGGAACTAACAGCTGGCATGAATGTGAAGAAGAAGTGATTCTGCTGGATTAGATTTGAGCTCGGAATCTGCCTATCACGAAGCAGGAGGGCTGCACCATTCGAAGTTTTTACGTATTTCTCACTTACGTGGTTGTTACACTGGCAACCTTTAATTATAGTCTTGTTTGTTAATTATTTCCATTGTATATAAACGGGCGTCCACTGTCCTTCGTTACTAACAAAATGTGACGTGGGGCTTTTTGGGAGGAACTTTGTTCCTCTCAGGTAGATTTACTGAAAGCCGCAGCTTCTTTTGTCACGAAATTGCACGTATGCCCCAATACTTGCTTCGCGCTCCAACACAGGACACACCCTTGGCACATACTCTTGGACGTCTTGCAAACAAAGTGTTTTAAACACTGTGGAGTGCATAAGAGCCACAACTAGTCACGAAAAGTAAATAACCCATTATCGATTTCGATAGCATAAATGACTAAGCGCCTTGTATTGATTCTTAGGCAATTTTAAGGACGTTGCTTCCAATGCAGAGATTTCTTGGCGTTAGTGTACTGGAATGATCACCATGAGCATCTGAGGTGAATAGATTCTGGAAGGAGATGAACGCAGTTCATTTCAAGGCATTTGCATTTGAGGGACTGATTTCTGAGCGTAACGTAGGATGAGAAACATAAGATAAAGAAGTAATAACAAGGAATGAATAAGAGTAAAGGAAAAAGTAGAATACTCTGTAATGGAGGAGGAGATGAAGGTTGTGTACGAGAAGAAAACATAAATAATATAGTAATATTACGAGTTGAAATGAAGAGACTAAAAAGAAGGAATGTGTGAGATGGAGAAAGTATAAATATTGTCAGAGGAATTTAAATAAAGAAGAGTAGATAGAGACCGGAGTAAGAAGGAGGAAGATAAGATGAGCGTCAAGATATGCAAAAGAGTTGCGGTTCTGACGGTGGCAATAAATCCGGTCAACCTGCTGCACTTTGTATGCAGTGTGCACTATAAACATCTGGTTGTGAACGCCACCAATGTTTCCAGCAACATCAGACTAGAACTCCACTTCTATCGTCAACAGTTCTTGAGCAGGACCACGTGATCCGCGTCTTGAGCTCTTCCAGTCCTGGCAGTAAGGTATCCATAGCATACTTCAAGAAGAAACGTCACCGGTACGAGATCTAGTGATACCTGGAGCCACTCTAGAGCCTCCACTCCCATTGCGTTGATAAGGCACAAATTCATTCAGGTACGACATCACTTCTTCAATGGAAGTGTGGTGGAGCCCCATTTTGTTGGATGTCGTTTCGCCTCAAGGATGGCTGATATTTTATTTTTAATAATTTTATTGGCCTTTTGCGGCTTTGCGATAGAATAGAATAGCATTTGGGTTCGAGCCCTTGCGGGCCTGATGCACCTAGGCCTTATAACAGTCCCATTGTGACCCATTCTCTGACACTAGGTTAATGCAGCCCTGTTCCTTTACCAAAGTTCCAGATGGCCCCCATAATTAGATTCGTGACATCCTCAGGGTCCATAAAGAAGGAAACCAGACATGCATGTCTGAGTGAGGTCAGGGCCACACACTCACACAGAACATGGACTGAGGTTTCCTCCTCAGTACCACACTTCTTAAAAGTGGGGTTGCTACTCAACTCCATTAAATAAATATGTCTTCTAAAGGAGTTATGTGTCTTGTTAGAGGACAGTAATTGGGCCCTTGTAGGCGGGCTAGGGCCAGAAATTAATTTTCGAGCCTGTGTCTGTGTACTACAAGGACAACACCACATTGCCAAATGTCGGTTATCCACCCAGCGTTTAATCCTATTATTGATATTCTGCCTTGAGTCCCCAAGGGACGGCTCAGGTCCAGTAAACTTCTGAGTGTCCGTTTTATGATCCTGAAGGACGCATCTCAACCTAACGGCCAAAATATGCATTACGCTGCAGCATAGGTACCGGATTCACATTTTTCGAATTGATGTTTCTCAGTGATATATACATTTGAAACGTATTCTGAATAATATGTAAGTGGAATCTGATAAACTTCACTTGCGGTCCAGTTTGCATATTGAGAAAGAAGAGAAGTGCACTTTCCTGCAGTGAATGAGGAGTCGCGAACATATCAGCACTGCCATCCGGAGGGACATTATTCGAATCCTCGGCATTTTCGGATATGAATGGGCATCGCGGATTACTAAAATATGTAGTTCTGATTGGAACCGCGGTAGCACAGTGGTTAAGTTGCGGTGCTACAAATCTGAAGGTCTCTGGTTCGATCCCAACTGGTGTCAGTGGATTTTTCATTGACATAAAAGCCTTCTGATCCCTCTATGGACCTGGGGTCGACTCAGCCTCTAACAGAAATGAGTACCAGGAGTATTTCCTGCGGGTAAAAGCGGCCGGTGCGTAAGGCTGACAACCTACCACCATCATGTGCCGTTGTCACGAAATCTGGGAACCTTAACTTCCTGGAACCCTCTGGGGCTGTTCAGGTCTGTAATGGGACTGCTTTTTTATGTAATTCTGATTACATAATAATAATAATAATAATAATACTTATTATTATTATTATTATCGTAACCATTGGCATCAGCAGGTCGAGCGATGCCTCCTATATGGGAGGCCCTGAATAGTATTTTTTGGGCGAATATCTGCATGTTTTTTATTAGGGTTGACAAATCCAACCTGGGAAATTCTAGGATAGTAGATATCGCATACAGTGGGCCACTATATCGCATACAGTGGGCCACTATATTCTCCTACCAAATTGCTTTGAATCTTTATTTACAACCATCCTACCGTTAAATGTCATCTTTTCTTCCTTTTTTCTTCTTCTTTCTCTAATCCACGATACCACCTAGTCTTTGGAGACTAACTAGGTGTTCTATTTTGACGTAAATTGCTACGTTGTCTCTTTGCTGCACGCGTCGTCCAACGGTTCGGCCTGCTTCATTCTGGCTCTTCATGCATGAGGTTTCGAAGCTACACACAACGACGCACCGCAGTCGGTAGGGTTTCACTGGACGAGGGGCCAGCTCGTCACACAGACCTCTACCTGACAACACACACATCACTCACAACAGACAAACGTCCATGTCCCCGTGGGATTCGAACCCACGATCCCAGCAGACGAACGGCCCTAGACCTACGCCTTTGAAAGCGCGGGTACTGGGACCGACAAATGTCATCTGACCTTTGCAAAAGTTCAATACCAACTTGTTGCAACAACACTTCTTTATTCCCATTTAATTTTACGACATGTTTCTGCCTGACTTTTTGGCCATCTTCAGGCAGTCTTCTGTGAAATATGCAGCGTGTGTTGCAACTTATCTATTGGAATTTTCACGAGTTATATAGATAAGTCGAAACACACACTACATGTGTCATAGAAGACTACTTGAAGACGGCCAGTAAGTCAGACCGAAATATGTCGGAGTATTAACTGATAATTCAGTAGTGCTTATGCAAAATGTTGGTATTGAAATTTGTAAATATAACGTAGTTACATGGAAAATGTATAACATTAAATTTGTCATCTAACCTGTTTGGTTTAATAAGTTTCGTCAAGTAACCGGGGAATAAATGGACAAGTCAGTCACTCATCGCCTTCGTTATCAATTTCCAAGATTGGTCGTAATTTAACGTATAGAAACGTTTTCCCCAATTTCTTATCAGGTCACTCATATCTGCAGAAAACCGTGGCATTGCCTTGGGAATGTTTCTTATGCCGACAGTTTGGAGTCTGTTAACAGCTGGAACTGACGGTTTCTGCGTGGAATACAAGGATAATTATGAATGTGAACTTGCAAAGTAATTTCAAAAGACTGTGACTGGCTTTTTTTATGTTTTGTTGACCGTGCATCCCTGTATAATCTTTTTTAAATGAAGCCAACTAGGTGCGCACTGCTTCTTAGTATATTTATTTAAACTTCTCTACATTTTTCGGGCAACTGTGTGCCATTCATCAGGAGAAATTACTGTGCCTATGCGACACTGGTATTTTTCACTCTGTATGGGTGGCTGTCTGGTCTGCTGACCAGACAGAAGTTGAAATAAATATACTAAGATGCAGTGTGCACCTGGTTGGCTTCATTTGAAAAAAATTGTGACTGGCGTTAATGTTCGCGTTTCTTGTCTTTCTGCTTGCTAATTTTCTTGATTAGTTTGGCGACTAGAAGCGGTTTCCTGTAAAGCGGATGATCCTTGCAGAATAAACATAGCAGCCCAGCTGTTAGAAGGGAGCACTGCACAACACTGGTGCTCGGTCATATTCTGCTCCTTCACTACACTACACTACTGACCACAGTCCGGTTACTCAGGTTCTGCTCCTACATTAAAATGGCCGTTTTGAAGATAAATGATTAACTACAGTAGAATGTCGTTCCGCGGAAAATATATTTTTTCGTATCTTTCTCGGAAAGATACGAATTATCTTCTCTCGTGGGACCGTGTTCAACAAGCTTGGAGTTGCGCCCAATCCTTGATCATTCAGTTCGGTCCACACGCCGTCTATCTAATATCATTTTCAATTCTGTTCTCCCAACTACGACTTGATCTTCCAAGTTGTCCCTTCCCTACGGGTTTTCTTCCTAAAAAATTTATCTCACAATTCGTACTGTATATCCCTCCCGCTTCAACATTCCATATGTACTCACGACAGTAATACTTAGCGAAGAATGGAACTGCAAAATAATAAGCTGCTCATTATGCAGATTCCTCCGGCCTGCTGTTCCCCTCCAAGCTAATACCAGAGTAATACCTTCAGCCTCACCAAATGTCACTTCACATATTCGTACATTTTCTTCTTCTATGATCATTGCCTTGTGTTCATGACTGTAATGCTCAACCCGTTCTGTTCATACATCGCCGTAAGATCTAACAGTCCTTTATATGATCTCGGATTAGATGTTTATTGTGATTACATTGAAAAGAACGTACAAGGCAAAAGTCGTGATCTAGTTGAAGACGCTAGACCATTATTTGTTTGGCGAGAGACTGAAGAAAAGCAAAATATTAGCTTAAGACGGCTTACTTATACATCCTTTCAGACTCATTATCATTCAGTATTTCGACGCTGTGTTTAACAAAATCTTTGCATAACTGCAAATACATAAATTTGCCAACTTAGTGTAGTACAAGGCAGCTTACAGGACGAGAATGGAAACCGGAATGTTGTTACTAAGGGATGCGGATGATGAACTCTCAGCAGCGATGTAAAATAAAAGTACAAGTGCTATGTGACATCTTTGTTCTTACAAACTGTAGCTTGAAGTTAGAACGATATTCAACTGGCGTATGTAAAGCAGCAAATATAAATGTTTATAACACAATTTATGCATTTGGATTGATAGTCTGAGGCTTGTCATTGTAACGGTAACTGTAGATTAAAATAATTGCACTAAAGGTGATGCCTGTTACACACGTCGTGACAGTGATTTATCATAAGCTGGAGCTCAAACAAGACAGGTGTGAGCAGGTTTAGGTTCTTTGCCAGGTACTTAAGATATAAAGAAGACCAAGGGAAGAATATAGATCGAACGAGTCTTGGAACAAAGTGCTCAGCAGCATACATTCTATAAAACAGGTGGAGTAAGTGTTTTGTGGACAAAATGTTCATGAGTTCCGTAATTTATATGTGTGTTGTTTTGGGCGATTAAAGCAGAGAGCGTGACGTGATCCAGACATGCAGTACGCATGCCGATATGATAAATGGGCCTAAAATTGTAACTCTATTTTTTGTGGAGATGCAGGCCTGTTCTGTAGGTTAGTACCAAAATGGATCGTAGGTAAGTTCGACGTAACGTAGCGCTCCGAATTTAAATTGTGGGCTACACCGGCCGAAATATTGACATTCTGTCATCCATCAAGTAGTGTGGGCGTAACAACAGCGACTCAGTTTTCAGTTTGTTGGAGGCACGTGGTATTGAATTTGTGGTGGGCACATTTAGGTTTCTAGTACAAAATTGCGGGTAAAAGGTAGAAAGGTGGTCTGTTCACGACCTTACATTCCAGAAAACAGTGCTGTTCATAGTCCCTGACGTCTCGTTTACTACCGCTATTTGCGGATATACTACTTCCATCATACAAGCAAAAAGGTAAAGTAAAGATAACGTTCACCCTAGAACAGGCCACGAAGGCCCAGATGGGGACTAGATGTATAGCTCTACTCTTTCTTTGACCTCGGAGCTAGATGGGGTGGGTGATCAACGCCCGGCCACGGCCCCTTTTCCCCCCCCCCCCCCCCGGAAAGACCTGGTTTTCATTGTATTTTGTATTTGAGGCTGGATGGGCCTCAGAGCTGGTCTGGACGGGTGTAGAAAATCTCGCCCCCATCGGGATTTGATCCCCGGACCGTCCAGCCCGTAGTGAGTCGCTATACCGACTGAGCTATCCCAGCTCCCCAGCATACAAACAGTGGACCTAATTTTCACTTCTAGTGAAACTCAGATCTACATCACCTGAGTTAAAAGTATAGTAATGTTCTTCAGTTTAATTGCCCCTCTGGGACTTTCAGTGATATATTCTGGAAGTCATGCTTGTTATTTGATACTTAATATGTTGCTTTGTTGGTCCTATACTCGTTCCCAGCCATAATTTTGAGCAGAAGGTTATGGCAGTGTCATTCTACGAATGACTCCGGGTTACCGTAGACACATTTAGAGCCAACTTCAGAAAAAATGGAACCATCGCCTTGCGGTGATACCGGAGGAATATGTTGTCTAGAATCCCACTGAATTTACTGTTCGCCGTGGATCAAGCGACGGGCTGGATTAGGGTGGTACAGTCGCTGTCAGCAATGATTGTGCCGTTGAACGGCACACCACTATAGTACTTTCTAACCGCTCACTCCTCCTCGGATTTTCCTACAACTATAACGCAGTAAAGTGTGCTGGGAGAAGTGGATCCGAGTACTGCCCATGAGATTTGCAAACACAATTTTCACATTACCGATCCCTTCTAACGTAATTCTCAACAAGAAAATCACGTTGTTCGATAACGTATCCTACTATGGTTCAACACAAACGCAGTCAATGCTCACAACCGTCGAATTGAAGAAGAATTGTGCGGCGATTGACTGGAATTAACGGCACTCTGACTACGGAAGGCTCTGTTATTTCAATGTGCGAGCCACTGCGCGCTGACTGGCCGTCGGCGAAGCCATTGTTCGTACAGTCTCAAGGCTACTGATATTATGTGTCATTTTGAACTTAAATGATCAAGAAATTAATTATGTAAATTAGTGCGTTTCCGATTAATTATTTTGTAAATAAATTAGTGTGACAATGTCTGGTTACGGCAGACCAAGTCAAATTAATATATCTTGTAAAAACACACATTATTTACCTTGATAGCATAAAAGTAGCTTGTCAAATTGAATGTTATTGTAAGCTAGAAGAATGAATTTTTTAAAGAAATTGTTGTTTGTTAGTTCGTCAACAAATTTTCCTTACTCTATGCAATACATGTTACTGCGTAATGCCAGACATCAATCTCACCATCAGAAAGTTTTATGTAAAACCTGAGTTGTTTAATTTGGTTTATATTGTGTCATAGAACAGCATTTTTTTGTGGTGAAAATCGAAAGAGTTTCATTTAAACTTCGTGCAAAACACAAGGTAAATTCGATCGATACGAGCCAAAATGAAACGTTTCCGTCGGATAGTTTGTATACCCCGCGATAGTAATTCCGGTTCCGTTCCATAGATTACGAGATGGGATAATTTGATGGACAGGCGGACGGATATACGATTTGGACTTCGTAAAAAAAAAAGAAAAGAAAAGAAAAGAAAGATAGGGATTTGAACATTCTCGTAATATGGCTTATTATTTGCTTAACCTTTTGGCGCCGGAATTATTTTTTTAATTTTAGCACACCCTGTATATAAAATGTGAACAATACAGGAACCAAACACGTTAGAATTATGAAACAAACTGCATTTTGAAGAGGAAAAAACGGAGAGTATATACCGTGTTTAAAATATTCAGTACCTATATTTGTTGAATAAATATATAAAATGCAACTTTAGAGGTTAG
>Ga0123354_10012983_pt1 | contig 12897 bp, 3 predicted proteins | sample TergutLab28metaG_2_FD_97872 | JGI IMG/M metagenome (GOLD analysis project Ga0123354, IMG submission 97872) | Labiotermes labralis P4 segment gut microbial communities from Petit-Saut dam, French Guiana - Lab288 P4 | ecosystem: Host-associated > Arthropoda: Insects > Digestive system > Gut ...
CCCCCCCCACCACCACCACCACCACCACCACCACCGCCACCACCGCCACCACCACCACCGCCACCACCACCACCACCGCCGCCACCGCCACCGCCACCGCCACCACCACCACCACCACCACCACCATCACCATCACCACTAACAACAACAACAACAACAACAACAACAACAAACTCAAGATTTCTTTTCATCATTCCACACTTGTGTTTTTCCAGCTAAAATAAAACTTAATGATGCAATAAATATGATGCTTTTATGACCATAAACTGTTAGAACGTGATAAAATTTGTGAATAATTGTTAGTGCTAAATACAAAATTAAATTTAAATCCTTCAGTGGTCATTTATTTTACACCTAAAGTGAAATTGTAATAATTAGTAGCTCAATAATATTTAAAATACGTCGCCATTTAGGTTAAGAATTAAGTATTTATGTTACATTTTAGAATATTAAATTTATTATCTGTCGTTTTTCCTCGAAAACCTTGTATTTCTTTGTTGCATTTTACAGTCAGTAGTCAGTTGGTGCCTGTAACTTGATTAGAGGTTAGAAGACATCAAGAAAATATCTAAAGATATTAAATGCGAACATTACATTAAGATATCATCTAAACACTCGACATTTTTGCGTCTTGTCCCAATGCAGCAGCACTATATTGTATCGCGCTATCGAACTGAACAGTCTTGATTATTGTGACGGTTTCAAACTGTACGTAGCGGCAACATCATCGGCCATGTCGCTCTCACGTAAATCCAAGAAAACACAAACTGCAATGGCATGATCACCTTCTATATTTCATAACACCGACAAAGAAAGGAGTAATTTTAATTCAAATACTCTTACTGAATTCAGTTAATTAACTTGAGCGTTCTTGATGGTCCACAGGCTGCCTATGTTGAACACAATAATTACTTTTATAGTTGACAGAAAGCCAAATTTTTAGAAGCCCCTTCTCAATAAAGTTTCTAATTGATATCCTTGTTTTTATATATACTTAGAACATATTTTCATTCTTTGTGGTATCAAGAGATGGAAGGAACTACTGCATGCTTAATAACGTATAATGTTCTGTTTCTTGCGTCCCACCTCCGATCCAAACACCTAACACTGTACGACACTATCGTCGAATTATTGCTGGGTTGAGATGCCTTCGAAATAATACTGCCAAATTCAGCTGCTCCTTCTCAATTTTGTTCCTATTTTTAGACAGATTCCGTTTCCCTGTAGAGCGCCTCTCAAAATTCTTGCATCTGTAAGGCTGTCCGGCTGTCCGTTTTTACGCATGTCAGAACTTGACCATTGAAATGACCGTCATGAAATTTGAGACTGGGGAATTTTATATGAATATTTAGAGCCACTTTAATTTGGGCTAATATTCGACTAGCGTAAAGGACAGATTACGTGAAGAAGTGCGTAATTATATGCGTGCTCTAGAAGGGCACACCTGTCGAACAATCACCAAACATTCGAAAAAGGTTTTTTTTTATTTATATATACTCCCTCACCCAAAACATAAAAAAGAATAAAATTATTAATTACATTTACGTTACGTTAAAAATAATTTTGTTTTAATATTTTAAATCAGTGACTTACCAACGTATTTTTCTGAAGCCTCATTTTTATCACAGGTGTGAACATCGTGAAGCTTTCTCTTTTCAACGAAAAAAAAGCTCTACCATCAAACGTGAAAATTCTAATTATAATTTTGGAATATGGAAAAATGTTCAGTTTTCTGTGAGGGGAACAGAAGTTGTTTAAAATATTGACACTGCTCACATTTACTACGGTTCTGCGAAAAATTGTTTATGAGCTGCAAACAGTAAGACTTTTAAAGTTTACACTCGCTGACTGAAAACCTAAAGAAATAACCCAAGTAAAGTATCAGAAACATTACATTATGGACAGAGTTCCAAGATTGTTAGTTTATAGGAATGTATTTTGATATTTAATAGTTTATATTTTTTGTTGCAATATAGTTTTTAACTGGTGTAAATAAGGTACTTCAGTCCAAATACCAGTTCATGAAAAAATTATTAATGACTGTACTGTGATTATGACAAGGAAATTATGACGTTCTGGTCGCAGGCCTCTGTCGGCGGGTCTACATGTTGTCTTTACAACGAACAAATCTCTTATTGTCTCCTGTTCCCTATTACAAACTTCAGACAGAAGACCCACAGATATCATGAAATTAACAATCCACGTTTGTTAAACCGTACAGTAGGCACAGATGAGAAAGTGGCGTTCAAACACAGGAATAAATATTTTTAATAGTCTCAAGTTGACATATTACGTCATATATGAAAAAGTTTAATTTATTAATTCAAGGGTCATGAGTGCTATATTATTATTAATATTATTGTCATGTTATTGTAATATTTACAGTAAAAGCAGACATAAAAAGGCGAGAAATCTTTGCCGAATCAGTCTTACTTACGCAACAGTTTCATTGCTAAAGGTCCAGCGCAAAGTGAATACACGCAAGCCGGTTTACACTATATGGTCATATACACGTATGTATGCTGGGCATACTATGCACCAGGCCACATATGTAATGTATTATCATCCTGATTATGAAAAATGAAGAATTACATGCATCAAGTAATAATTTTGGGGGGACATATGCCCAATGGAAGTTGCGTAAATTGAAATTGCTTAAGGTTGTTTTGTCTGTATTTTTTCTAGTATGGCATAAATAAATGAACAGTATGTGACTTCAACAGGCCTCACTTACACGGAAGTAACAGCTACTAAGTTCTCTTTTGCTTCCAAAACCTAATACTCCACAGATGTCCCTATAAAATAACACCAAATAAGAAGCCTATTCACCCTACAAATTAGTTTCTCAGTGAAATAGTACATGAACAAAACAAGACACTTAGTAGTTAACCAGCGAAAAAAAAACTACCTAATGTTATTGGTAGTTCACAGAATTCTGTCTGGACCTGCAGAAGCGTGTTTTATCAAATAGTGGATCAACTGCTTCATCAATACAAATTTTCTGTAAATATATTATTCTTCACCACGGTCGTTACACAATTGTCATGACGTTTGTTACAAGCCCAACATTTCACTGGTATTATTTATATCGTATTAGCAAGCTGTAGCAGGTGTAAACAGTCAGTGAAGTAAAGCCACCTGTACTGGATGATAGACGGATTTGTGCTATCACTATTTACCGCAACAAAACGCTACTTCGCATTAAATTCTTGTCAAGATTTTTTCACGTGTTTACATTAATTCGGAGAAAATACAGTGGATGAAGATACATATATTTGTGCCAGACGTACGTATATGAAATTCATATTTTTGTTCTGTTGTCATAAACTAAAACCATTCTAAAAACTTACTTTGGCAACAGATGTATTTTTAATTTATTTATTTAAATACGTGTGATCCAAACTGAAACATGATTTAATCTACGACACAGGAATGTACATAGCGGTATTATTTGTAAGCGTAAGGTTTAAATCAAGTGAGACGACACTTTGAAGGAAAGAACAGACGTGATAAGACACTTGATTGTGTATATGTGAACAACACACACACAAACACACCACACACACACACACACACTCACACACACACACATACATACACTCACACCACACACACACACACACACATACATACACACACACCACACACGCACACACACACACACCACACTACACACACACACACACACACACCACCCTCACCATGTACACACTACACACACGCACACCACACCACACACACACACACACGTACTATTGTTTAATTATTTGAAGATCGAAATTCGTCACATAATTGCAGGTCCTACCTCATACAAAACACAAATTGTCTCCATTAGTGAGACTAATAACTTAATGTGGTTAGGAAAATGATCGCCTCTAAATGTAGGATGGTGCAGCGCATAAAGAGTCAATGTTCGATAAAATGCTGTGTTGGTAATGTTACAGCCTGTGCTGAATATATCGTATCAAACCAAGACTTCACTAAGGTTTAAATTAGAAAGTTCCTGTATTAGAAATATAGAGAATATTGCTTCTTTATGTCAAGGTTTGAATTATTAAATTACAAAGTGTATGTTACAATACGCTAAATGATAACACGTGTCCCATTTTGATAAATGTGACACGTGTATGTTATAACACGCTGACGTCGTTGAGATGTGAAAATTGTGTCCAGGTACGTTAAGCAGACAGACTTGGGAAATGTACTGACAAAGTTACAAAGTTGTACTTTAATTCACGGTTTTAAAATAACCAAGAAAAGACTGGATACAGAAAAGGAAACAAACAGACGAAGCATAAAACAAGAAACAAGTTATTGTCCTACTTAAAATAATTAAATTTTTACTGTCACCTAATTGCTGATTTTGATAAAATTAATATTATTGAAGAATGCTACATCCTTTGTTTATGTAAATGTTTAAAAAACCGAAGTAAACTGGTACACTGTGATGGAATATTATCTTTTATCAGATATTTATCTCAGTATTTAACCAACTTGACGCACAAAATTTGTTTCACAAGAAGTTTTATTTCATGCCTCTACATGTTTCGAGCACATGTGCTCATCATCAGTAGGCCAAAATTGTATTACCTATAGATGTGAAGATACCAGAAGCTATGTAATACAATTTTGACCTCCTGATGATGAGCACATGTGCTCGAAACATGTAGAGGCATGAAATAAAACTTATTTTGAAACAAATTTTGTGCATCCAGTTGGTTAAATACTGACATAAATATTTTGATATGCACGGTCAGCAAAACTTCAAAAACCGACTATTTTCTTTTCGAGTTCTTGGAGATAATGAGTGAATGCGTACATGTTGTTGAAAACAAGGGGTAGTGTGGACTTGAATGGGCGGAATCCTGCTACCTTGGAGATTGCAAGAATGATCGCAAAATTGTAAGAACTTCGCCATTGATATTTAATTGATGGTCGCACTGGAAAATACCCGCGATTGCGCTTTGCCTCGGCCCAGACCGTGGAACAAGGGGACATCGGTGTTTCGCAGGAGCACAATGTGAGCCGTCTGTCAGTATTATGAACATCTCAATATTTATAGGATGTAAGGGAATTTAAAATGAAGATTACAAATGTATCAATGTTACTACTACCGCAAACACAATCACAAGGTTTGTGTGTCCCTACCAACAGGCCGATTCCTCCAATGCTGTCTTGAGAAGTATAATAAGTGTGTGTGGAATTGTATTCCGTATAGGCCTACTTAAATTGGTAAATAATTTTTTTCATTCTTTTTGTACGGTATTTGGAAATTTATGCCACCCGTAATTATTTGGGTAGAATAAAAATAGACTAATTTCTGGTATGAACTGACATTTTGGATTGTTTGCTTCATTTTTAACAAGTCAATTTAAAATTTTATTAATCGGGCACACTTTAATTATAAAGAGATTTTATTCTCTACCGACGGCAATTGGGACTTTTCTATATCTGTTTAACTGGGTACAAGATTACTTATGCTGAAGTAAATTAATTTGTCTCTTCGAATAAGAACACAATGTTACATTTCTTTATTTTTTTTGTTATAAATTTTGTTCTTGTTACGAAGACACAATACACAATTCTTCTTCGTTTTCACAAAGTTAATAATAACAATGGACAACAACTTTTTACTGACTTTATGCTCCTGAGGTAATAGTAGCCATTTCTTATTCATTTCGAGGCACTGAACACGAATATGACAATGAAAATCCAAAATTGGTTACGGTTTCTAAGAAATCCACAAACATTTATTATATATTTAAGAAATATGGACATCGGACATGTAAAGATAAAAGTCCGCTTCTACTTGCAACTTCGCTTTGTCTGTCGCTTGCGTCCGCAATGAAGTTTGTGTTAAGTAATTATATCTATTAAAAATGAAATACGTTGAAGGATTTCAAAATATTGCGTCATATTGCATCAGTCCGTCAAGCACAACACACCCGTTTACTCCTGCGTCACAAATACCGCGAAGTGATCTCAGCAGTGTTAATTCAGCATTAGTGATGCCTCGTAACTGTGTTGATAGTGCATATAACTTTTGTTACATTGACGGCGAAGTGACATTAGCATGGCGAAGAAAGGTCATCACCGCGAGAGTGAAAAAGGGGTATCATTTGTATATCGGATGCAAGATTGGCGACCAAGACTAATCCTGGGCCCCGAACATTTGCTGCCGTAAATATGCAAAAAAAAATACCTTCGCAGTGGCTGAATGGCAAAAGACGTGCGATGCTGTTTGCTGTTCCTATGGTTTGGAGGGAGCCAAGCAATCACGCAACTGAATGCTACTTCTGTGTAGTGCCAACTGTTTCTGGAGGCATCACGAAGAAAAAGAAGTGGACAGTAGTGTACCGAATATACAATTTGCTCTCCATCCAGTTCCGCACGGCGATTGAATTACCGTTCCCGAAACTCCGAAAGAATTTACCATCGATTCTGATGACGAGGACGAAGGAGAATCGACTTCGCTTTCTCCTGAGCCTCCGGCGCCTACTGAACCACACGTCGTCTCCCACGGTAGGTCTTCTGCGCCACAGTCACACATTCACACACAGGACGAACTGAACGAACTTGTTCGCGATCTGTAGCTGTCCAAGAGCAAAGCACAATTACTGGGATCAAGAATTAATTAACAGGATCTTCTCGATAAAAATGTCCGAATTTCTTCGTTTCGCAGTCGACATCAGCAGTTGGTGCCTTCTTCAGTAAGGAAGATGACTTTGTGTTCTGCTACGATGTAGATGGCCTGATGGATGCCCTCGGAATCCAACATGACCCGCAAGAATGGCGACTATTTATAGACTCTTCGAAACTGAGTCTGAAGGCGGTGTTACTGCATAATGGGACCCAATATCCATCCATTCCTTCGGACACGCTGTCCACATGAAAGACACCTACGAAAACCTAAAGCAGCTGCTGAATAAGCTTGAATGCGGCAAGTATGGCTGGCATAGTTGTGGTGACCTGAAGGTAGTGTCTCTGTTGATGGGTCTGCAACTGGGATTTACGAAGTATTGCTGTTTTTTATGTGAATGGGACAGCCGAGCAAAGACTTTGCATTTCCTGAAGAGAGAGAATGGCCTCAGAGGAAATCTCTGAAGGTTGGAGAGAAGAATGTGCAAAACCCAGCACTGGCAGAATGACACAAAACCTGCTACCGCCCCTACACTTCGTACTCGGTCTGATGAAAAACTTCGTAAAAGCTATGGACCGGACTGGATCGGCGTTCAAGTATCTGGCTGAAAAATTTCTTGACTCAGCGAAGCGAAAATTAAAGAGGGGGTTTTTTATGGGTCCTCAGATCTGTATGATCTTCAGAGACGTTATGTTCGACAGCTTTCTTCAGGTTGACGAGAAAAAAGCTTGGGACACGTTTCGTCTGGTGTCAACTAACTTTCTCGGGAATATCAGGGCAGAAAACTACAAGGAATTGATTGAAGACATATTGTCATTGTATCACAAACTTGATTGCGATATGTCCTTGAAGATACACATGCTTCATTCCCACTTGGATTTCTTCCGCCACAACTACGGCATGTTTAGTGATGAGCACGGTGAAGGTTTCGTCAGGAAACTGCAGAGATGGAGAAAGGATATCAAGGAAAGCGTTCCACTTGAATGTTGGTTGACTATTGTTTGGACGCTCGTCAGAAATGCTCCCGGGCACCTACACGAGCGACACTCAAAGCGAAGTTGCAAGCAGAAATGGACTTTTATCGTTACATGTCCGATGTACATATTTCTTAAATAAGTAATAAACGTTTGTGGATTTCTTAGAAACCGTAACCAATTTTGAGTTTTCATTGTCATATTCGTATTCAGCGCCTCGAAATTAATAAGAAATGGCTACTATTGCCTCAGAAGCATAAAGTCAGTAAAACGTTGTTGTCCAGTGTAATAACATCATTAGGTTTTCTTCTACATTTACTTTCCAGTCCTTACAAACAGATTGATGCCTGCTACCGAGAATCTGATTTTTAGTTACGAGTCATTGCACTCCAGCGAAACGAATAAATGTAAGCAGTTCTGTCAGACCATACATATAGAATTATTTACAGAAAACTTCTTTCAAATTTGTAGTAAGATATTTTAAGAGAAATTTCAAGTTTTTTCAGTTTTCTTTTAGATTTGGCGACGTCAGTTGCACCTCAATAAGAAGACCTACACGCGAGTCTGTGAGCGTTTAGAGTGTAACGGGATAAACAATTGTAAGGGACAGCACGTCAAAAAAGGTTACAAATAGTACTTAAACTTTGTGTAGTCAAACTCACACGTCTAATGGTTTCATGAATAAATAAACGCAATAAATTCTATGCACACGTTCCTGTACTTCTAGGACGTGGAGCATTCACTATTGTCATTAACAGATAGTGTCACGTGACAAGCAGGAAAACAACAGTTTGGCTGCAAATGGTTTAAATGAGATTTGTTTTGATTCTTAATAATCGTGTTCTATTAAAATGTGACTTCGAATCACGTAGGCTACATTAATGACGTAGAGGACTGTACACACACACACACACACACACACACACACATATATATATATATAATAACTGTTCCATAGTGCGTGCACCATCTTCAAGTAAGAAAGCTGATATATATATATATATTTTTCATGTATAAGTCTGTATATAAACAACAGGAATTTGCATAAGTTATTCTTAATATAAAGCCGTTTCAGACAAAACTTGCCTTAATGCTTAAAATACTTAAACAGGATTAAGAATCAGTGCCGGAACATTCTCTTTGTGGTCTGACGAGTATGTGAGATTTTTTTGCATAAGAACATGCTTAATATTGCAATAATAATATATTAGAGAACTCCTTACATTTGATCGAAACTGTACCTCCGTAATTATACTTCCGATCACTATTCCAATCAGCGGTGTCTACCAAAAGTAAATTACCTCTTACCTGTCTCACGAAGGCCTATTTCGTGCCAACAGACTTCAGCAACAAACTGGTCACCTTTTTCATACATTTGGCAGTGTAATAATTCAAGAAGGAACAATAACACACGTCAAAATTTTCCGCAGATTTTTGTAACAGCGAGTCTCTCTTCTGTACTTCTAACTATGACATTACTGATTTTTTTGTTTTGTCGTAGTTGGAAAAAAGACATTATTTTCGTTATTTCGGGTTTCTTCCAGATTTTGATCTGACTTAAAACAGTACATCAAATCATACAAAAGTCATGCTGCAATATGTTTCGTAAAAACATTCTTATTAAACATTAAGTTGTACGGCTAAATACTGGCGAGGTGTCGTTTTGAGGACCCTTACTGTCTTAATATGGTACAACATTCCGAACAATGGAATAATAATAATAATATATTGTAACTAAGTTTTGTTTGCTATTGTCACTAAATATCGCGTCCTTAATCTTCCGTAAATACTATAAAATTCACAATGCTGGGTTTCGCTTGGACAAATCGGGTCGAGTGATATCTTCTTTCCTGCGTAACCTCTAAGTTCTATTGAACTGTACATTTTGAGAACCGGATTCCAGTTAGAAGTGTTAAGGCGAATTTTGTGCAACATTTTTCATCTGATCGAAAATGTACCGATCGAAATTGTACCTACTGTACCGATCGAAATTGTATTTACTGTACCGATCGAAATTGTAATTACTGTACCGATCGAAATTGTACATATTCTACCGATCGAAATTGTACTTACTGTACCGATCGAAATTGTACCTACTGTACCGATCGAAACTGTACTTACTGTAGCGTTCGAAACTGTACATACTGTACCGGTCGAAATTGTACTTACTGTAGCGATCAAAATTTTACTTACTGTACCGATCGAAATTGTACCTACTGTACCGATCGAAACTGTACTTACTGTAGAGATCGAAATTGTACCTACTGTACCGATCGAAATTTTACTTACTCTGCCGATCGAAATTGTACTTAGTGTACCGATCGAAATTGTAGTTATTGTACCAATCGAAATTGTACTTACTGTACAGATCGAAATTGTACTTACTGTACCGATCGAAATTGTACCTACTGTACCGATCGAAATTTTACTTACTCTGCCGATCGAAATTGTACTTATTCTACCGATCGAAATTGTACCTACTGTACCAATCGAAATTGTACTTACTGTAGCGTTCGAAACTGTACATATTGTACCGATCGAAATTGTATCTACTCTACCGATCGAAATTGTACCTACTGTAACGATCGAAATTGTACTTAGTGTACCGATCGAAATTGTACCTACTGTACCGATCGAAATTGTACTTACTGTAGCGTTCGAAACTCTACATATTGTACCGATCGAAATTGTACCTACTGTACCGATTGAAATTTTACTTACTCTGCCGATCGAAATTGTACTTACTGTACCGATCGAAATTGTACCTACTGTACCGATCGAAATTGTACTTACTGTTGCGTTCGAAACTGTACATATTGTACCGATCGAAATTGTACCTACTGTACCTATCGAAATTTTACTTACTCTGCCGATCGAAATTGTACTTAGTGTACCGATCGAAATTGAAGTTATTGTACCGATCGAAATAGTACCTACTGTAACGATCGAAATTGTACCTACTGTACCGATCGAAATTTTACCTAATGTACCGATCGAAATTGTACCTACTGTACCGATCGAAACTGTACCGATCTAACCTTACCCCAGGTAGCACAGAAGAAACAACTAAGTAATACCAAAGAACCTCAAGAATTAGCAGTAACTGTCACAAAGACCAACCATGAGGTGACGTCTGACAACGTGGGCACATATTTTCACTGCAACCTAACACTTATATCATTAGTTATTAAATAAAACCTAGACAGTCTTACAGCAGCACAAACAGCTGAACAGCAGTACTCAAATTCCCTCAAGGAAAGAACAGCAGCTCTGAAACCTAAACAACTGTGTGAATGAAATTAATATATATAGTTCAACATTACGTCCGAATTGTAACGCCACAGTCAGTTAAGTGCTTCCGAAATAATGAAGAGAGAAATATTCATTAATCCTTAGACTAATCAGAACTGTGCCTATATCGGAAAGTTACCACTTTAAATTATGTGTGTGTTTCTACGCGTACAAATTTTCGTGTAACTCAAATTGAACAGCTCCCATAAGGTAGAGCACCAGTTTTGTTTATCCACGTGAGGTGAACACTACATTATTCTGTGTGGTAGAGTGCAGAGGCCAAAATGGTAATAAAATAATAAGAATAAAGTCTTGAGATAATTCATTCTCACATGTTCTGATACACTGCGTGTCAAAATCAGCCTTCAATAAATATTATAGACTTAAATTTACCACCTTCCACCATTTGTTCTATAAAACAAGACTATTTGGAAGAAAAGTTGTTTTTTTTCAATTTTTACTGCATTTGTTTCGGTTAGCATACATTTCGCAATTATTTCGTAAACTAAAATTCTTAAGTTAATTTTATGTTTTCATAGAATTGTTTAGGTAAAATATTATTGTTTTTATGTAAGTATTGATGTTTTATTATTTCTCGCTGTCGTACAGTTATTTGCAATTATCTTCTTTTTTAGCTATAGAATTCATTGATTTTTGTATAGAGTAACGTTCATTTCTTTCAACTGAATGTTAGATTAGTACATTTTAATAATCTTACATTAAATATTATTTATTTATTTTTATTTCTATGCATACGATAAATTTTCTTTCTTTATTCACTGAGTGAACAGTTATTTATATTTGTATTCTTTCTTTAAGTACAAATTTCATTAATATTCTAAGCAAAGAAAGTTTTTCAACTTGCGTTAACCATTGTCCTTCTTTTCTTTATAAAATATTACACTCTGATTATTTGCATTTGTTTTTTATTTAGCTACAAAATTTGTTATTTGTTTAGTTAGAAAATAGTTCTATTCTTTCCTGATGCCGTTTAGATTTATTTACATTTACCTTCGTCCTCCAGATATAATACTCATTTCCACAAGCACGCGATAAGGTTCCAATTCTGTCCGCATGCTTTGTACAACAAATAATATTAATTTTCTTCCTTCAGTATACATTTTATTATTTCTCTGGACACAATACAGCGTCCCAATTGTTACAAGTGGGGCGTTAAATTATTTTGTCTGCTTACATGAAGCATTAAGCTAAGTTGTTTGTATATGTACAGTACAACATGCTGTTCTATTCTTTCCAAATTTCCTTTACTAATACATCAATGTTTTTGGTTTTTTTTTGTACAATATTCTGAATACATTCTTCGTACCTAGTGCCAAATGATATACGAGTAAAGAGACAAAGCAGAAACAAAAACAAAATTTATTTATTTTTAAAATTATTCCAAGAGCATTTTTCTATTCAATTCATCACATTCAATCTTCTCCAAGGTTGCTCTTTAAATTACAATTTGGGTAACCTAAAGTGCTAAAAAAATCAGCTCCACATTTCGGTATAGAAACTGTAGGCATAATTAAAAAACATTGCGTTTTGCATGTGTAATCTATAATTCTTTTGTGTGGAGGGTTTCCCTTAGGATGAAGGTACTAAAATTTTTTAAGAACTTGGAACTACGGTAAATAAATCACGTTCCAACATAAAATAAGTACCGTAAATTTCATTAAAATAAAGTTACTTATATTATGGTTTCTAAATTTGTTAAATTACGGAAGGTCATGAAATTGTGCAGTGATTAGGCACGCAATATTAAATATTACTTATAATACCAAATAAGAACGGAGCTATACGGAGAAATTTTGGAAAACGAATGAACAAAGAGACAAAGTTAAGAATTGACAACATTACAGCTAGAGCAGCATTGAAATTTGGAAGTGAAGCTTGGGTACTGAAGAAAAGAGAGGAACAACGTTTAGAAGCATCACAGATGAAATTTTTGAGACACTTACTTGGAATAACAAAACTAGATAAAGAAAA
>Ga0123354_10012985_pt1 | contig 12896 bp, 5 predicted proteins | sample TergutLab28metaG_2_FD_97872 | JGI IMG/M metagenome (GOLD analysis project Ga0123354, IMG submission 97872) | Labiotermes labralis P4 segment gut microbial communities from Petit-Saut dam, French Guiana - Lab288 P4 | ecosystem: Host-associated > Arthropoda: Insects > Digestive system > Gut ...
ACAGCGCATGTGGAATGTAAAAACAAAGGTGATACCAGTAATAACAGGGGCGACTGGGACTATTTCAAAGTCATTCAGAAAATACGTGAGCAACATACCAGGAAAACATGAAGTCAAGGAACTACAGAAAACAGCCATAATGGGCACTGCAGACATACTTCGGAAAGTACTAATGTAAAAGTACAGTAGATTCAACACTGAAACTAACGATATAAGCACCATGAATAGTAATAACAGAATACCTGCAACACTGTTTTCCCTAGGGACATAGTTTGTCTCAGTAATATAAGTATAAATACCCTTCATAAAGGGGATGATGATGATGATGATGATAATGAGCTTTTTTTTTGTAGAGGTTTCCAAACGTCATGTTACACTAGAACCACGAAATCCAATGACTGAACATGGGTTGGGGGAGACAGTAATGCGAGCAAAATTTTGGTGGGGAAACTCTTAGTGCTCAGCTGGAAGACCAAGTAGGACGTCGAGGGACGTTATTAAGATGGAGCTTGAGGAGTTGAGGGTCGTATCCAGTGGCATTTCTTGGTGTTTGCCGTGATCATCCTTCTGGCTGTAGGTGGTAAACTAAAGATGGCTGGCTACTGCCACATAGAAGAACGATACAGTGCTTCTTTTTATGTAGCCAGCTTGCGTTTCGTGCACACTTGCGATATCTTCAACCTTCTTTCAGTGCTTCCACCGTCCTAAGAAACAGTTGATAAACATTATCTGGCTGAATGATTCAGCTTTGTCTAGAATTCATAAGTGGAATGGACTCTCTATCGCATCTGACGCAAGTGATGAATTTGCAAAGCAGTGAACCCCCCCCCCCCCCGACTGTCCTTGTTTTGTCTGAGATCAAAGACGGAGAGTATTAGGAGTAAAGCCTGTGAGGTTACACCGGCGGACGTTTTAAAGGGAGGATTTAATTCTATAAGGATGTGAAACGCAAGCTGCTGAGAAACACTTCCAGGCGAAATTAACAAATTCACTTTACTTAGTATAAGCAAATCCTAAGGAGCTGGCTTTCATCGCAGATAGGGGGGAGAAAACTGTAAAGCGCCAGTCAAGTGTAGACCTATGAAAGTACCTTTAAAATGCATTGCTGTGATTTTTATATCTCCAGGTTGAATTGAAGTAAGAATATTAGATATATTTTCTTGCTATTGAGCTCCTTACGAGGGTTGTCTTTAGTATAACGTGATTAGCTTATGGCTCTAGAGTTGTGTCTGCAAAAATGAATATCATTCCCAGTGACACACAAAAAATTGCTAAAAAAAACCATGTACCACATGTGTATACAGCACTAGAGTAACTCTTCCAACATATTTATCGTGTGGTATTAAACTGTTTAAGAACCAATAATTATCCGTCATACTTTTTAATGACAGCCATAATCGTAATCATCATGTCAGGAATAAAGCCGCGTGGCGTTGTACGGTTCTGCGCCTAGCCTATGTGATCTGAATGCATTCTTCAAGGCTTCTTGGTCGTAATCAGTTCTGATATTCTGTTGTGTTATCATTATTGTTGTCAGCGATTATTTTTAATAATAATAATAATAATAATAATAATAAACTATCCCCAACAACAAGCCAGACATTATAATCCGTGATAATAAAAAGGGAGCATGTATGTTAATAGACGTTGCAATTTCAGGAGAAAGAAATGTAATTAAAAAAGAAGTCGACAGATTTTAAAATATAAAGACCTTACAATAGAAATACAGCGCACGTGGTTTGTAAAAACAAAGGTGATACCAGTAATAACAGGGGCGACTGGGACTATTTCAAAGTCATTCAGAAAATACGTGAGCAGCTTACCAGGAAAACATGAAGTCAAGGAACTACAGAAAACAGCCATATTGGGCACTGCAGACATACTTCGGAAAGTACTAATGTAAAAGTACAATAGATTCAACACTGAAACCAACGATATAAGCACCATGAATAGTAACAACAGAATAGCTGCAACACTGTATTCCCTAGGGACACAGTTTTTCTCAGGGATATAAGTATAAATACCCTGCATAAAGATGATGATGATGATGATGATAATAATAATGCTATACTATGTTTGCTGGTCAAATTTCATATGTGCGCGGACACACGACTACGCGCGTACTTGGTTGAATAGCGGAAATGCATTCTGTACCCTTTCAAATACGAATGCTGTGCTAATGTACTGGGATGTGAATTTTAGAATACATGAATGGCATCTCATGCACACTTACTGCTTGTGTCTAAAGTCGTTCCTCCATGTTTTCGGTTTCATCGGGAAATAAATGCCATCTCAGCAGTATATTTCGGCATGACGGTTTGTAATACAGGTAATGGATTTGATAAAATAGAAAGTAGAAATTGGTAGGAATGTGCCAGAAGAAAGTGTGTCTGAGAGTGCCGTTTTGCACAAACTTGTACCGCTCTGAATGGAAATTTCAGATTTATATTTTTCCTCTTGTTTAACTTTCTCTCCTTTTCTCTTTTTTTCGTATATTCCCAGGCTAGTTGTCGGCATGCGCGTCTAATCGGGAAGCAGTCGGGGTTATAAAAAAGCAGATACGATAGAATTAAGTATGCAAGTCACAGTTAACACCAGTTGCGCTTCTGTGGCGCGTACTATCCCATTATTTCACTTTTATGGTACCTTTATCATTCATACAAAACCCAAACTGCTGGAATTCAAAACTGCCAGGCACACCATCCACGAATTACACAGTATGCTGAAAGTGGAGTATTGACGGATGCTTGAAGACGAAACTTAGAAAATATGTATCATCCCAGGAGTAAAAGTGAATGAAATACAGCCTTCTGTAAAATAATTATTGTGTATTCAGTTATAGCACAAATTGTACACCTCCGACGTTGGAGGATATGACGTAATTTATGAAACGAGCTGCGATGTAAATGACGGAATATCTCAGTTTTAAAGAATATGTGACACGATAAACAGAAGATTGGAGTGGAGTGTAAGGAAATGAACGGGGCTGGTATCGAGTAAATTATTGAAATTACCTGAACCCGCACATCTTTATGGCAGCAAAACTTGGGCTGTGAAGTATAAACATGGCAACAAAATTCAGTGAGCGGTAATGAAATTCTGTGAGCTTTAAGGAATCATTCAAATTATGGAATAATTGCAGTTAAGAAGAGGGAAAAGAAATATTATTAAATAAATAGTGAAATGGCTGACTGCAAAAAAATGGTTAAATTGTCGGAACAGAATGTAAAGTAACATGCCCACAAAACTGGCATTTAATTACAAAACAAAGGAACACTGAGGTATGCGAGGTTTGAGTCTTCCCTCGAGGTGTAGTTCAGATCCTTGCTCTTGTGGGCTTTTCCATGGCGTAGGTTGGTTTGTCCATGAAGTTTCAGTACAGCGTATCAACTCAGAAGAATGGGAAATTTGAACACTGAGGTAACGGGCACAAGTTTTGTAGGTTGGCCATAAAGTTCTGCTAGAGATTAGACTGAGCCGCGAATAGCGAAATAAGATTTTTTATTATCCAGAACAGAAACTGCACAACATATATATATATATATATATATATATATATATGTTAACAATATTTTTATATCGTGGGTACTCCTACTTGTTTCGATGCAAATGCATCATCTTCAGGGAGTTAGTGGGTTTGTAACCGTAATGATTTTTATATAACTTTAGCAAAGTAGAAGGGTAAGGCTCCCTGAAGATGATGCAGATGCATCGAAACATGTAGGAGTGCTTAGGATATATACTGTATTGTTAATATATGTATGTTGTGCATTTGTTGGTCTGGATAATAAGGTGTACAAGATTCACGGTACATAAATCAAAATAGCGAAACAAGATTTTTTATGTTTTTTTGACGTTTTGCTGACCGTGCATCTCAGTAATTAACCAACTTGGTGCACACAATTTTTGTTTTACAATAAGTTTATTTCATGCCTCTTCATGTTTCGAGCACATGTGCTCGAAACATGCAGAGGCATGAAAACCTATTGTAAAACAAAAATTTTGTGCATCAAGTTGGTTAATTACTGACATAAAAAAAGATTTTTGTGTTTCGTTGACCGTGTATCCCTGTATAATCTGTTTCAAATGAAGCCAACTAGGTGCACACTATTTCTTAGTATATTTATTTCAACTTCTGTCCATGTTTCGGGCAACTGTGTGCCCACCATGAGAACTTACTGCATCTATGCGACACTGGTATTTTTCACTCTGTATGGGTGACTGTCTGGTCTGCCGGTTGGGATAAGACTGCAGTCTCATCCCAACCGGCAGACCAGACAGGCACCCATACAAAGTGAAAAATACCAGTGTCGCATAGATATAGTAAATTTTCCTGATGATGGACACATACTTGCCCGAAACATGTAGAGAAGTTGAAATAAATATACTAAGAAGTGAAACAGCGAAATAAGATGTTTTCTAACAGTCACTATGTGCAGCTATGTGTGTCAAGACACATGCTGCGTGAGTATGAAGGGTATAGTGAGTTTAATAACGTAGTACTTTATTTGAAGCAGTACTCTAGCTGAATTTAATTCAAGCGATTTTCATTTTTGGATGACATTTTTGGATTATAAATTATTAATATATGTGGTCGATTGCCTTCTGGTTTTGGGGTTTATGTAAGAGTCGATAGTTTATGACTTGTTAAACAACACTGCGGACCCCACAGAGACTCATATTGTGTGTTCGCGTAATAGATTTAGTCGCTGCTGTTTTTTGGTTCACATTGGACTTTGTTACTGCAGTAGTTCTAGACTAATTTATTTCTTGTATTGCTTGTATAGTGGACGACTTGTTAGCTTTAGGCGATTTAAGTGCCCGATACATTCAACTAATTTTAAAACACGTGGTATGTTAGCGTGTGTTGTAGAAAGCCAGTACATTTGTTTTATTCGCCGAATGAGCTCAATTGAGGCCAGACCGTGGCTTACTGAAAACGAAGACGTGTTCACCGAAATACCCCCCCCCCCCAACCTTACGAAACGAATGTCGTTAGGTGAGTTCCAGGTAGGACAACTGTACATTTTTTCATCTGCGTTCTTTGCGGTCTTTGTCTTGTGGTTTATTTATTGCTAATGCAGCTCCATTGTTCGAAACACAATCAGCGGGAATGTAGAGAAACCGTGTGGTGTGTAGAATCGTGGATTTTGTTGTTGACAAAGCTAATAAGGAAAAATTTGGAATGGGCCGCAATGCATAATGTTTCTGGCGCGTCCATTGTATTATTGTACCTGTCACTCATCAATTGCCTACGTCCAGTCCGCTCGAAACGAAATCAGTGCTTTTCTTTGTGTTTTTCGCGTGGCGTATGTAACGAAATCCGAAATGTTTCGATCTGTCTTGATCATCGATGTTTTGATATATAGTTTATTAATGTTAAGTACCTCCCTGAAGATGACCACGATAGATAAAAACATATCGGAGTTCTGATGGATCGCATGTAAAAATATAATTTTAACTTCAGCGCATTTATTTGTTTTATTGTATGAATTGTTTATTATTGCATGGACATGAATGACATTAAAACAGTAACATTGGTAATACGCATTCAGAACTAGAAATATGAGCAATATGAATATGGGCTTGCGGTATAATCGGAACGAATTTTTCTGTGAATTCCAACTCATGTATAATAGAGTACGCAAATACGGACTCGCATGTTTTTGTGTAGCGTGGCTGACCGTTCCGGTGGTAACAGAATTTCGTTTATGAACCATTTGTCCACATTTACCCGGTTCCTGCTGTCATTCACATTTTTCTTCTTCCTGTACTGGTGCTGGAAGTAGCGGAACTTGAATTGCATGCATGCTGATCAGCTGAAGTATTTAGCTGCAGTACCACCCTTACGGTGTACAGGACACTGAACTCATGAGACACCATTCCCGTCCAGCGCGTTGGCGTTGTCTACCGTACAGGTACAACAGCACACAAGTGTTACTTGAACTTGCCTTTTGTAAATCGGTACAGATTACTTTAAACGTGTGTTGTTTGTTGGTGTTTGTAATAGGCCCACAGTGTATGTAGTTTCCTGCATTTGTACCGTGTACTCTAGTATTATCAAGCAATGCAGTCTACAAGGTAGAAGATCAGAAGTACATTTATTTATTTTAATAGAGCCATCCCGTTGTGTTGTGATAATAAAGTGATATTTATTACCGTATAAAAACGCAACATATATAATCAATAATGTGACAAAATTTTGTAGTTAACTTCTAGGCAACATATTTCGGCTGTAAAACAGCCGTCATCAGGCCAAAGTAGAACACAGTCTAGGCACACTTTCCGTGTACCTAGATTGTGTTCTACTTTAGCCTGATGGTGGTTGTTTTACAGCCGAAATATGTAGCCTAGAAATTAACTACAAAATGTCATATTATTGATTATACTCGTGTATGTTGTGTTTTTGGACGGTAATAAATATAACTTTAGTACACTTATTATTGAACTTGACAGAATGTTCGGGATTCTCGGTCATCTTCAGGTATACCATTCGAATACTACAGGCAGGTTCTGCAGACTTTTACTTCCTCTTAATTGCAGTAAAATAAATACGTATTAACTATCATGACGCACTTAAAACAACAAATAGTGAAAATGCCTTTGTAGGTAAATTAGTCTTAAAACACGGTTTCCAGTTAAAATTTGTAAATGTTGTAGAAATGGATTATTGCGAATATCAATTGTTAAACATCGCCCTGTGGACAACATCAACATGTAACACATGTATGTTTGTAATTGTGGACGTACAGCCGGCACTTCGAATGCAAATGCATAAATGTGTTGTTCATTTGTGTAACAAATTTCTCCCGACCAGTTATTAATAATTGCCATCAGACCGAAAGCTAACGAAAAAAAGTTCGCGCGGCAGCTTTTTTTTTTCTCTCCCCCAGCGTCTATTAGCATTCATCACTTACGAGTCTTGAATTAAGTGGTGTTAGTTTCGTCACCGCAGGAGGTCGCACATCTATGATGTTATTACTGCTCCTTATTGGGGTGTTACGGAGTTCGTTATTCCACCGGTGGCATGACGTTCATACTAAGTTTTGTGAAATTCGGCACCTAGTTCGAACTTGAATTTTGGGTGGTGAGGGGGGCACACATACGCAATCACAGGCATCGTAATTATTTCTTGAGCATACTGTAGTCCCGTCAAGGAAGGAGAGTAAGCGAAAAAGACCACTACTGTTTATAACATGAACTGAACAGTGAGATTTAAGCCCAAATAATTGTATGCGTTAAATAAATAACTGCGTACATTAAATATATAATTGTGTACGGCACTAGTAACAGTTTCTTCGTCGGAAGCTCTTTACTGTAGGCTATTAGTCTGTGTGTGCCTTTATATGAATTCATATTTAGACGTTAATGAAAGAAGAAATTAGTTAATGGAGACATAAAAAATTCGTTGACTCGCAGATTTTATAGGACAGACAGTGACGGCTCGTAAAGTTGTGAAGATGTAAGGGGAAGACATCGAAGTAACAGGCGGGGTACTTTTGTTGTTCGTCTCGCGTCCATACGTGGCCACTTTATTGTACCACTGGCTTAAACTACTTGTAAATAGGCACTGTGTGCTCCTGAACGCTGTTTCACTAACATGTCTATAAATTATTCCAAGCCAACTTGTAAATATTTGCCTTTTGGTTTGTGGGTTTTGTTGATGAATTTAAAACCGTGATGACAGTGATTTAAAAAAAGGTAAAGAAGTCCCTTTACAGGCCTGGAGTGGCCCAGAGGGTTCCAGGAAGTTAAGGTTCCCAGATTACATGACAGCGGCACAGGACGGTGGTATGGTTGTCAGCTTTACGCACCGGCCGCCTTTACCCCCAGAAAATGCTCCTGTTACTCATTTATGTTAGAGGCCGAGTCGACCCCAGGGCCATAGTACGATCGGAAGAATTATGTCAATGAAAAATTCCAATGACACCATCTGGGATCGAACCAGCGACCTTCCGATTTGTAGCACAGCACCTTAACCACTGTGCTACCGCGATGATATGAAGTATTCGTAGCGTTTTTGTCCTCTTCTTTTCCTTTTCCCTTGGATGCATTGCGTTATGCAATGCATTTCGTAGATTATTCGGTGAAGCAGAAATGTTGTGAATTGAATTTCATTTCATCTTACTTTCAGAATGCCAGCAGAAGTAGCAGCAGTGTTAAGTACCGCGGTCTCTCGGCTAGTGTAATCTGCTAATGTTTCAGATCGCGGTCCGTGCTCAAAGCCTGTGGTTTCTGTGAGTTGAGATTAAACTTGCGAGCTGTAGTTCCGCCGTCTCTATTGTTCCGTTGGCTATTAATTAAACATGAAACAGAAGGCAGAAATGTCCGAAACGTGTTAGAGGTTTCGTTGCTTTATTCTTAGAAGACGGAGAAGGAAAGGAACTGTCAAATTAACCTAGTCATAAAAAAAAAGAGAGGAAAGGTTTTTATTGAACGACGCTGTCAGTTGCCAAGACCCTACAGCGTCGGCGGTGGATGAATTAAATATGGGTGCGGAGCATTTGTGGAATTATACTGACAGCGGTAAAGCAAAGTATACTCCCATTGCTACTTAGCCCACAATAACCTTCACTTGGACTGGCCTTGGATCGAACGTGGGCCTCCACGGTGACAGATTTTTCTTCACATCAGCCAGTAGTCCCTTTCAGCAGTCATAAAAACTAACGAGAAGCGGAATGATGTTATGTATTTGGAAGAAGTTCCATTTTTGGACCTCTTATTGCCTGCTGAAGGGTTTCAGCCTTCTCCCTTATTGTGCTCTGTGTATAGGCCTAAGCTTATGTAGCAGGTGGTGTCTGTTACGAGATCAAACAAAGAGTCGTCAATATCGTATAGGCTCGTAACCCCATTGACCCAATCTTTTTGAAAAGCTAGTAGTCGCTCAGAAGCTTTGGCAGTGGCTCGTAAGGAGTTTGGACTAAAAGTAAATGCTGATAAAACTAAGTACATGGTCATGTCTCGAGATCAAATTGCAGGACGAAGTCACAATATAAAGATTGATAATAGTTCCTATGAAAGGATGGAAGAGTTAAATATTTGGGAACAACCATAACACATCAAAATTCTATTCAGGAAGAAATGAAGAGCAGATTGAAGTTATGGAATGCTTGCTATTTTTCAGTGCAGAATCTTTTGTCTTCCAGTTTGCTATCCAAAAATTTGAAGATTAAGATATACAGAATTATCAGTTTGCCTGTTTTTTTTTTTTGTATGGGTGTGAAAGTTGATCGCTCACACTGAGGGAAGAACGTAGGCTGAGGGTGTGTGAGAATATTTGGACCTAAGAGGGACGAGGTGATAGGGGAGTAGAGAAAACTACATAATGAGGAACTTAATGATCTGTACTGCTCACCCAATATTGTTCGGGTGATAAATCGAGAAGAATGAGATGGGCGGGGCATGTGGCCCTTATGGGGGAGAGGAGAGACCTATACGGGGTTTTGGTGGGAAAACCTGAAGAAAAGAGGTCACTTGGGAGACCCGGGTGTAGATGGGAGGATAATATTAGGATGGAAGTGGGGGTATGGACTGGATCGAGGTGGCTCAGGATAGGGACAGGTGGCGGGCACTTGTGAATGCGGTAAGGAGCCTTCGGATTCCATAAAATGCGGGGAATTTCTTGGCTAGCTGAGAACCGGTTAGCTTCTCAAGAAGGACTCTGTTCCATGGATTAAGTAAGTAAGTAAGCAAGTAAATAGTCACCCACCTAGTCGAGTAATATCCCGCCCTTTATAGACTCCAAAGATTCATTACCATGTTCATAAGTCAGTCATTATATGCTATCTCATGTTAGATGAAGCGAATCTACATCTTAGCATGTTTTTAGGACCTATTTTGATATTTTCCTGCCATTACACCTACCCCATAAACATCTTTGTACATTTCCCTTGTCTTCCATGCATGCATCATGTTCACCCGTCAAATACTTCATTGTGTCAGCCAGATGGAATGTAAGGGAGGCACAGGACCCACTTAACACATATTGTGTTGCGGCCGTCCGCTGTGTCCCCGGCCTTGCTACTGTACCATGTTGAACCCAGACCTGTGTAGTCGAGGCACGCAGCAGTATTTTCTATACCTGTACATCACATCTTGCTGTGACAGGAGTGCAAGTGTTGATGACACATACCTGATCTCCCGGAGACTGTTCAGAATCAAGGTAGAGGCAATGTTCATCCTACAACCTGACATGAAGGCCCCGAGTGTTCTTTAACCTCGGTGCTATGTGGGGGGGGAGGGAGCTTAACACCCCTCCCCGACTGCTCAGAATGCTTCATGCACTGTTTACCTGCACCGTATGTACAGTGTAAAGAAGTAATTGCGACAGGCAGTCAGAAATCATACACATAATTATCTTCGCAAGGGAGTTAATGGCGGTTTAATTATTAGATTACTGGTACCATTCCGTTCAGAAATCTTCATCTTCCCTTCTGCAATCTCAACCCCTGAACATTAAGATTCAACACAAATGCAATTTGGCCTTGTTTTTACTTGCGTTCCTGTGGGAACAGCATAGATTAAATGTGTTTCGAAACAGGGTGCTGAGGAGCATATTTGGACATAGAGAACCGACTTTGAAGTGGGCTGGAGACAATTACACAGGAAGGAACTTCGTATGTATATGTATATGTGTTTATATTTATTTATTTATGTGATGCCTGTCGCTGTTTTGCTTCCATTTCATGCCGTCATAGATATTGGGAGCTACGGGTTTGTAAAATAGGAACCTGATTATCATAGTAGATATTCTGCAGATTCAGTTTAGTACAAAATATTCCCCCATTTGCCATGTGTAAATAGGAATTAGGACACATTCAATCCACCACGTCGTATAAGAATTACATACACTTTACGAACAAACTGTGGACGGGAGCCGAAAGTTTTCCAGTGGCACACTACTGAAACCTAACTGCCTAAATGATTGTGAAATGTTTATAATGTGTGCGAAGTTTACAAATGTGGCCGCGGGCAGTATAATACAACGTGGCGGACCGCGGGTTGGAGACCCATGTTGTATAGATTCCGCTAGGAAATTTTTATTTAATTAGTGCGGGGATAAATTTGTGTTTTTATGTTACTATTCCATGATAAACCCTTTAAAATGGAGGTTTAAGTTTTCCAGGCTGTTGACATCTCTGCGTGCTTTGCATGTGGGTTTTGTCATGCATGAATGCATTCCAGAATGTTACCGCAGGAACAAAACTGTACGGGGGCGACCAGATGTCCACAGGTTGTGTGTACTGTTTGTCGTCTTTCCTTAATCTTCATCATCAGCAACACTAAAGAATCTAGACGTGGTCGTTAAATAATGTGATGCAGTGATTAAAATGTATGTCCTTTTATCCGGTTTGTACTTCATTAAATTATTAAACTACAAAATATTGCAGTGAGGGGTTAAGGCGGTCTGCAGCACGGAGTGCTGATGAGAACATTTACACTTAAGAAGAGGAAGTGATAAGAGGAATCATAAAACTGCATAACGAGGAACTTTATTTTCAACTAATATTAATGCGATGGAAAATTTTAGGTGGATTGAAGAGAGGAACTTACGGCTTGTAAGGCAAATTTGAGAAATTGCAACAAAATTGCTATCGGGAAACTTTAAGGAACGACGACAAAGAAGGTACGGTACGATTAATATGAGTCTGAAGGAAACTGGGTGCAGCTGATTAAACTGCCTTAATATGACGGCAAATGACATGCTTTTATCATCGCGGCAATAGAACTGTGTTATATAAAATCAGCGATTATCTTAACTGAGTAGCGTGTTTCTTTCGACGGAGTTACAGGTCATTTGTTAGTCTCCGGCCGGTGCAGAACCCAGCGGAATTGGCAGGCCGGTCTATTCGGTGTACGCGAGGTGGCAAAGACAGGGAAGGGTACTTGTTTTGTTCGTCCGTCATGCTGCTCTCGCTGGCGTTGTACATGTGACTCGCTCCTAGCCTTCAGCTTGCAAATTTCACTGTCCCAAAACCAAGAAATGACCCGTACTTGGGGACGTTGTGAAATTCTGTGCGAACTTTAGCCTATCAGTGCTCCATTGTTTAGCTGGGTACCTCTGGTGAAAGGAGTTGTGCTTGATAGCGGTTTCGGTTGCCACCTGCACCAAGTTTTGTTTAATTCTCTGATGCGTTGCTACGTCGATAGGGCAGCGTAACGAAACTTTCCAACTGTGTGTAAGTTAGGGTACTCACCTGTAAAGTTATTTACCTCGGTTACTGAAGCGGTCGGGCATTGAACCTCTTACTTATGTCGTCGTGTCCATTACACTTAACATCGACATGCATTAGCGAACAGAGTTAATATAGGCCACCTTGCATGACGGCATGTTGGCCAACCTTGCCTCCTTTCTAGCCGTATTCTCAAGAGTCTCGACTCAGTCCACTGTGTTTCTTTAACGAGAATTTCTCTGCATGTTTTAAGTAACGTCCTTATTTTGTAAATATGTTTGTATTTTTATGGCACGGTGGATCGTGCAAAAAAGTTTGTGAACTATACACTTGATGTAGTTCAAAACATTTCAGTTACAGACGTTACCACGAGAAGCGTGATGCCGAGTGGTTTCAGCCATCGGAGCCTTACATGCATATGCGTGAAACAGAGTTATGATAGGCCCTATGTCTGCAAGCCACACGTTTCGGCTCTCAAGTCGCATAGTTCACATTTTATGGGGATTCAGGACTAGATAACGTATCTGAACCCATAGCGTTTCAGGGGGTTCACCTGGCCTTTGTTGAACGGATATCGGGGTGTCCTGCCCTGGGGGTAAAGCAGTCGGGGCGTGAAACTGACTTGTCACGCCAAGCTAGTCCCGAGATTAGTCCTTAGTGGAGCTCAACTTGCACCCCCCCCCCCAACCTCCCCGCTTGCCTTCGTGGCTTTCATATTGAGGG
>Ga0123354_10012986_pt1 | contig 12896 bp, 3 predicted proteins | sample TergutLab28metaG_2_FD_97872 | JGI IMG/M metagenome (GOLD analysis project Ga0123354, IMG submission 97872) | Labiotermes labralis P4 segment gut microbial communities from Petit-Saut dam, French Guiana - Lab288 P4 | ecosystem: Host-associated > Arthropoda: Insects > Digestive system > Gut ...
ATTCTATACCATTTGCATCCGTTCTGTCGCCATTCACCTCGTTTGTGTAATCTTCTGTGGCTTCTCCTATTTCAAGTCTAATATTTTCTCTTATCTCGTCAATTTCAACAGCCATTAATCTCTCAGCTTTTAAAATGTAGTTCTTCTGGTTCAACAATGCCCTTGCATCCAGATTAATTCTTGCCACTGGGTTCCTTTCTCTCCATACTTTATATACTTCCTTGTAGTTCTCTCTTAATATCATTTCTTTGATGTATGTGAAACACCACACCACTTCCTTCAACTCCTCTCGGCTCCATCAGATTCGTTTGTTCAAACATGTAGCCTTACTCTAGAATAAATAGATTGTGGTGACGTACGTTTGTGTAATACTAATTACTTGCTTACTCTATGGTCCTTGACAAGTCAACCATTTCTAGATAGTCAAGAAATTTCCTGCATTTTAATGAACCTGAAGGTTCATTACTGCATTCTCAAGTAATATCTATCAATATATTATAAAATATCTTACACTGGCATATTCCTATTATTACAGGATGGTGGGTACTGATACTACATATAGCACCAATCAAATATCAACACATTCGTATTGTAGTAAGTTATATTTATGTGTTTTTAAACTATTGGTTGTTATGTATGATTGTAATTACACATATTGATTGGAACTTATACTATTATAATTTCAGTTAATGCTTTTAATGTTTGTAACTTTTGTGTTTTACATCCCTGAAGATGGCCAAATGGTTGGCTGAAACATGTAGTAGTTCATTGTGTATATAAATTAATTTCAATGTACATTTGTGTATTAGTTGGTACCATTATTTGTATGTATTCTCATTAAGTTTAGCTTTTATTTGAAGCTGCAAATTAACCTCTTTTACGTGACGTGTAATGTCATGAAGGAAATGCAAGTCATTGTTCCACTTCTCATCGTGTAACACTGAGTACTTAATTGGATAATTTTCCAGTAACCAACCTCTTTCACCCCTGAGTGTGACAGAACGTTGCAGCACTCCTCCACTGCTCAACCAGTGTTTTAAACAAACTCTGTGTCAGCCTGTTACAAGGATATGCAATGAGAAGAAATGTCTTCTTTTGCATATGCAAAGAATTGTCATATCATTTATTTTCCTTCTGTAGATCCGTACAGGATTACATAATCGATATGGATATGGAAATCGTCATATTTGTTGGGATTAAGGGGTGACATCAACACAAGTGTGTACAACAATCACATGCTTATTTAGTATAATAAATATAATAAAATAGGACAGTATGAATTGTTTAGTGTAATAAAATATAATAAGGATAAAAATAAAAATTGAAGTAAAATAAAAATAATAAGATACAAATAAAAATAAAGATAGTGGGGTAAGTTAGAAGCAATTAGAGGTACTCTTTTAGTAGGAAATTATCCTTCATTACAGATAGTGGTTGGATATATACAAACATATTTATAATACAGACTTGTAATTAAAGAGAAGGAACATGTGTCCCAAAGCCCGCATGTGTCAGTTCGGATCAAATGTCAAATTTCAGCTGTGGAGTTCAAAATATTCATCTAGGGAATAAAAAGAATTTTCACGTAATTTGCAATGTTGAGCAATATCAATGTTGGTAAAGTCTAGACTATTATGGACAAAAATAGCAACACCTCCTTTTTCGCATTGCTGTCTGCAGTAGTGGGCTCCCAAATTGTAATTTTCAGTACGAAACATCTCCAATTGTAAATACTTTAGGTGGTGTTCAGTCAGGCACATGATGTGAGGGAAGTCTGGATGCAGATGAGTTAACAGTTCTCCAGCTTTCTGTCCTAATCCTCTTATATTTTGATGAAAAATGTTAAAATAAACTGTACCTTTCTTTGGTTTTTCACATTCATTGTTTCCCTCTTTTTTTGTGCATACCTTTTTAATGTTTGCAACATCTCCTATATGTGGGTTATAAAGCCTAAGGTCATTTACCATAAAAAAAAATCTGTGGATCTTGTTACTGGTAATTTCCTACTGCAAGTAGTGTGGTTTGTCCTCAGAAGCATCAGGTTTGTTCCAGCCTACTCTTATAGGACAAGTGGTTTTATGTTCCAAAAAGGAATACACCATTAAGGCTATTTGGTGTAACAAGTATTTTTTCCCAATCTGTTATAATGAAGTCCATGTCTTGTGTATAGTTTCCTATTTTGTTCAGTTTTCAGAAAACTAGCATGGGGAGCTACTTTAACAAGCTTCTCTAGCCTTCTATTGAATTTTTCAATGCTGTCATTAACAGTGTTTGTGTTTGCTGTGTCATACCTTTAGGGGATGTTCACTAGAATAATATTGGTGTGATTATTTTTTGTCACCATGTTTGAGATGTTTTGAAAGGCCAATGTAGTCCTATTAGTTGCTAGGTCATTTGTACCACTGCAGATTATCAGAATGTCATTAAGGTTTAGTTTCATTATCTCTTGACTCGCTGTTTCAAGTAGCTGATTTGAACTTGATCCTGGCTTTAGCACACTGTAGAATTCAAAGTTATTACTTACAAGGTTTTTTTATCATATTCGCAAAACCTCTGACATGACTGTCGCCTATGCAAATCATCTCATGTTTTTTGTTTGATGAAAAACTATTTCTTTTATTAGGCAATTCCATTATTAAGTCACTCATGAGATTCCACATGCTTACTTTATTACTTGGATTAGGCAATTCCACTTTACTGCTTATTGTTTCAATCACTTCACCATTCACTGTAGTCAGAATATGTTGTGGTGTTTTATGTTCCTCATGAATCACTTTGTTACTCACACTTATGTTGGTACCAGCACTTATTCAGGGGTTTGTAGGGTTATTCCTAGAAGTTAGGTTAGGTTCCCTTTTGCTATTGTTCCGGTCCTTGGGCTCACGCCTAGTTATTTGTCGATCTGTAGGGTGCTGCACAGTGGTCCCTCCATGATGGTCATTAATATTATTCCCCGCATATTGTCGTTTCTGATTCCACATCCTTTTGTAGTTGCTCAGTACCTCTTCTGGGGAGTAAATTCATCCAGAACTTCTTTTAGTTGAGTTTCATATTCGCTGCCCTTTTTACAGATAGTTACATCATTATTACCTTTACTTTTCACCGAAATATGAGAGGATAAAGGTATATGCTATTATTAATCCCTCTGGTACAGGAAATTTACAATGTTAGTAACATGTTAAATTTGCTTTGCTTTGCTTTGTATTGTCATTAATTTATTTTGCAATTCATAAATTTCATCCCAGAAAGGATACACAAGTTTTAACATACCTGATTGTTCACATAGTGGAAATTATCAAGATGAAGTTTTGAGTACTCCCAGGTCAGATTTCGGTGGATGCTTCTTGCAGAAAATACTTATTACGCTTTGAATTCAAAGCCACCGTAAACACTTAAATCAAGAATGTCAACATTTCATCAGTAAAGCTGTAGGCTTTATTGTTTATTCAGTATCACATCAAAGGTGTGTCACTCAAAGCAGCAGGAAAGAATGTGATAACTAGTGGACACAATTGTATAAGCCTGTGAAGGTCTTGAGAAATGTTTTAGTCATTTGAAAACACTTTTGTGTGTAGGACCACTTCATGAATGGTATCCTAGCAATTAGGCAATTAGTTTAAACTCCATTTGTGAAACAGTGAGTTGTGAGTACAGGAAATAACTTCTGTGAGCAGATATCATGCCCTAAATGCTAGGAGGTGATTATCAGAACAGGTGTGAATCCTGGTGAAACACAAACTTAAGACAACCAGTAAGCAGACTGACTGATTCATTCTTGAACTGCTTAGCAAATTCCATGATGAAGCAGCCATGACCTAACTGAATGTTATCCCAGCATTTGCCTGGAAGGACTGAGGAGAAACCATGGAAAACATCAGTATAGATAATTTTAAATGCCAACTTGATGCAACATGGTAATTTTATTAATGTATTCTTAGCTCAACATGTTTCGGGTACATATGCCCATCATCAGGAGCATTAGATGTTGAGTCGCAGCATATGGTTTTCTGCACCGAGTTTTTGGATGGGTGGTGGTCTTGAGAGCCGCTGCGTAGGTCGATGACCTACGCAGCGGCTCTCAAGACCACCACCCATCCAAAAACTCGGTGCAGAAAACCATATGCTGCGACTCAACATCTAATGCTTCTGATGATGGGCGTATGTACCCAAAACATGTCGAGTGAAGAATACATTAATAAAATTACCTTGTTGCATCAAATTGGTATTTCAAATTATTTCATGAGGAAGATGCACAGTCAAACAACCCTCAAATCAGTATAGACAGTTGGTGTTCTGGTGGAGATTCGACCAAGGTACTTCTTGAATGTAAGTTTGGAGTGTTACCACTATGCCAACCTGTTTGGTGGGTTGAGATTTGAATGTGGGACCTCTCAGAAATGAAGAAGGAATGCCACCTACTTGATGGTGACATTCAGTGCTACAATGTTATCTTGAATAACAACACAGTAATGGAAAAGAGAAAAATGTACTAACAAATGAATTGTGGCTGTCCATTCAGAAGACCATTGCCACTCTAGCTCATTTTTCACCACTGGGAATGAATTAGTTCTTCATGTAGTTGTAATATTGGTTTTTATCTCCAAGACTATAAAAGTTTTCCTATTTATCAGAAGTGAACATTCATTCAGGCCATGCTGGAATGTCCATGAAGTTATGAACTGAATCACACTTTTCATAAAAGGTCAATAAACTTAAAATTCCAGTAGTGACACTTTTTATTTCATCTTCTGCTACACAATTATATTCCTTTCACATGATTTACAACATTGCATCAAGGTGATGCATTACAGTATCATAAATGTGTCACCACACACTGAAGAATAACAACAGAGTCCCACATGTGCAGCAAATTAATCCTCTATTTTGGCAAGTTAGATATGTATACATCATTTTCTTCTCTGAGGGGAATTAATAATATTGCACACATACACAAGAAAAGAAAACCTGCACACAAACAGCACACACAAAAAAAAAAAGTTTGCACCAAAAGACAAAATTATATAGAACCATGCAGTTAATGATGATATAGTCTCCACTTTCTTCCTATACTTATACAATTTAGGTATATTCCCTTATAGCATAACTTCATTATAATAGCAAACATATTCTTACACCACTTAGATATGACTTGAATATTACAAATAAATTAAAATACAATATTTTAAATAAAAAATCTCTATCCAAAAACATATTTCCAAAGAAAGACTGTCAGCCTTTCAAGAAACTTTGTATCATAAATGCTTTAACATAACGTTTTTCTTAAAAATATATGTCATATTCATGATTAGTATGTTTCAGTTTTGACCAGTGTCAGTATATACATTATTTTCAAAAACTTCACACGCAACAATATTTATCCAAAAAATAGTTTCTGGAACTTGAAATTACTTATGCTGTAGTTACATTAACTTGTATCTAAAAGAAGTTTCTTCCTTTGAAAATATATATTTAATACATTTATGGAACAGTTTCATAAAATACTTCTCACTTTAAGCTGTTCCCACAAGGCATCTTACATCACACACTTATATATAAACTGATACTATGGTACAGTTGTAACGGGTTATAACAATTACAGGAACCCGGCAGGAATTGCCATTTCATATCCGTATTCATAAGCAAATTTCCCATCATTCAAAGTCACTAGAAAATATGACAGAAGCCATTAAGAGTTTGTGCAGGAAGTTTTATCTATCATCTTGAATTCTTTGTTGCAGAACATATGGAAGTCTATAATTAAGTCTTCTTGGGTGATTAGCCAAGATGCTCCAACTTCACACAGCCAGTCGCCTATGAAAACTTCACAGCATATATTTGTCATGCAAGCTGGGTCATATACTTCCATCTGTTACATTATCTAGGAAGTATCTAAGGATCATATTAATGCTTCCTTTCAAGGAAAATCGTTTTGTTGAGAATACCTATTCAGGTATTTGATAAAATTTTAAAATATTTATTCTCATGGAAGTAACTGAAAATGTTTGCACAGATTTTTTCACCCTCTTCAACTAATGAGATACATAACCTGGCCTACACAGTCTGTTAGGCAATATTGTTAAAATAAGTGGCAGTCATTACTGTTCAGTTTTTGGTTTGACTTCTTGCATTTAACATTCTTGTAATTTACAGAGATAATTACTGATACTGTTAAAAGGTGCATTTATGTACATACCAGAGTCAGTTTCTGAATCAAATGGCAACCCTAACACACTATTTACATATTAAGATGGAATAAAATAGCTACTTTACAAGATGTCATATTCGAATGAATGACAATGGAATTATGTAAGTACATTTTAATTCCAGAACACTTCACAACATGTTGGAACATAGCATATATGAACATGAAACTCAGAATTATAGCCTTTTTGTAGAAATTACTTTGGAGGAATCATATTGTTGCATATTCATTGTTGAAGTACACAATATGTCCCTATCACAACATGGAATGAAGATGTAGACACAGAGGAGGTAATTGTTGTACTTCACATTCTATCAAACTGAACTTCTTTCTCTCTAGCACCAGCAATTTTCAGCTATCACATCATTGTTTCAGACCAGGCACTTTTGGTCTCAAGCATAAAGATTATCACGTCAATAATACAAATTGTGCAGCTTTATAAAACAAAAGGAAGAATACTTATCATTATTTCTGTACATAAAGTATGTGTAGTCCATACAAACAGACATAATTGATTCAATGTTCTGTAAATAAATTCTTATGATTTTAATCATACAGGCTATCCTTTTCAAAGTAATTATCAAGCTCCACTAAATTAAAATTTGCAACACATATTCTAGGTAACAATCCATATCTGCATCCTGGATTCAGGTGTTTGCTTTACCAGACCTGTCACAATCATATGTGGCACAAATGGTGGACTTCCATCTCTACAAGATGCCATCTTCTCTAACAGTTGGATGGTCAAAGTGCTATGTGGCAAGAAGTTGCAAAATATTTACTGTTTCTTTATTTGGAATCTCCTGTACAGTTTCATTATAATATTAAGAGACATCTTCAACATAATGTCTTTTAGTTGTTTTATGTGCCTAGATGTTACTGTCTCACTGCAAAAGTGTCATGATTAATAAACATGAATGGGAAGTTCTTCATAATTTATGCCAGAAGATACATTTTTTGCTGTTACAGCTATTGCAAGGCACATCAAATTTCTTACTACACCACCTTTAACCATTAGGCTATCGTAGACATTCAGTAGAAGACATGTGTGTGACCGTTATATTAATGCAAGATATCTCCAAACCAGTCAGTACAATGCACATAACTAAACCTGTTTTCTTCAATTCCAAATAACAGTCATACAAATTCAAATGTGTTCTTACATGTCATTGTGTAGTAAATAGGAAACTTGCTACCTTTGGAGAAATGTATGCAGTCTCAGTAAGAATCCCAGAAGAAAATATATTTATATAAACAAATCTAATTCCAAGTCCTTTCTGAGGCTAACACCAGTATAATTTACTGCAATGCCACAAACTTGTGGCACAGGATCATTTTGAGAAGCTGCAACTTCCTGAGCCAGTCAAGGAATTCTGAGATGAGATCAGGGAATCATTAAGGCTAGTGTTCCATTGAGTGTGTCGCAGTGACCCCTTTCTCAAAAACATGGAAAAGACCTTTTGTGTATGGTTGGGAAGATGAGGCACAGAAAAGGTTGGTAGTAAGTGATACTGAAGGGGGGGGGGGAGAAGATCTTGTGACTGTATAAATGCTTTGCAGAGACTGGGGTGAGAATGGCTGCTTCTGTGCCAGTAAAAGAAGGTTTGAATATTTTAAGAAGCAGATAAGCCTACACGACATGAAGAGAACAGGAGAATCATGATCTGCTGATCATGTGGTTTCTGACTAGGTGCCAGGGAATTTTAAGAAGATAATTATGGAGGATTACATACCACAGTGAATCTTTAATTGTGATGTAACAGGCCTGAAATTTTAGCACACAATGGAAATTTTTGCAACACAATACATGGGGGTATACAGACTTGCAGAAGACAAAGAAACTGAAGGTCATCTCTGTCTTGATGAAGTCTTCCCTCTCTCCTGTGTCATGCACCTCATTTCACATAATCACCATGACAGCTGTCAGCTAGAAACAACTGGCATAATTCCAATGAAATCCAACCTCCAACACAAATGTCTTTTCATGTTTTGTATAATGTTTTGTTTGTCTCTGGTTTCCCTAACCACATTTTTCTCACCAGGTCTTAACTTTGTGCACTGCAGTTTTACCATTCACAGGATTTTTCAGGAATGTTGCTCTGCAAGTGGCAAGGGTTACTTATAGTAGCGCAGAAGGCACAAAGCCAATCAATAAAAGATTTTATAAAGTTACATGGCAATTGTATGGGGGGGGGGGAAGATGACAAAAAAAGAACTCAATAATCCAGGTGCAACAGAAATTGAATATTGAAAATAATCTTGTTTTTGCTGCTATAATTATTGTTTAAAACATGGTGAGACACGATTTTTTATTTTCAAGAAAGAAACATTTTGTTCTTTACTCCAATTATGTATGAATGTGGCTTTCAACAAAAAAAGTGTGCTGAAATGATACTTCAGGTATGTCCATGCAAGTTATTCAAATGTAAAATTAAATTTTCGAGTTGCTGGTCCCGAAATGTAGAACACTGCCATACAAAATCACCTCCTGTTTATATATATTCCATACCTAACATACTGGACATCTCACTGGAATTTTTCATCACATGTGACTCCTTAAGACATATAAGAAATGAAACAGGATAAGGCCATACAGCAGTAATATGACTCAAACTCACACTGTACAAATCATACAGGAAAAGGAACAATATTCAGCTCATATTTTTGCTATCTGTTCCATCCAAATTTAGTACATAGCTGAGGGGATTATGGTGGAACGGTTTATGCATGATGTATGGATGTATCTGAAAGGCATGCTCTGAAAATAACAATAATTCTTTTGAAGAGTTTTCTTAATTTGTACCAGGTGTCACTAGCATATGGTCTACTGCCAGCAGTAAGCTTCAGACACAAGATATGATAGCTTATTAGTAAATTATGGGATGGTAATCTTGAAGTTTAAAAATAAAATCTGCTCAAAGAGGGTTAGTAAGGAATACTGCAATCATTAGTAGCAGACTGTTTGAACCCCTTTAGAGTAGAACATTTACATAGGTTGGCAAACCTGCCAGATCAGGTATTTTCACAATTAAATGATGCACAGCAGATGGGAGGGAAATTTTAAAACACTGCATGGCAAATAACTACACCATGACCTGTCAGGGGTGCCTTGTAAAGGCGTAATTAATTTCACTGTAAGCCTGAAAGAATTAAAAACCTACAGAAAATCATCTCTTTAACATTTAAGAGAAATTATTGTACCAGGTAAAGATTATACCCTTTGACAATAAAAACATCAGTATAAAATATAACACCATCTTCGATGATGACATCATGTGGTTATAACGTCACTACCATTTTAAAGTCATGTATTATAAAATAAAATTTTTCATAGAAAATGATCATTTTGTACCTCTTACTACGTTTCCCCTCCCACAAAAATTGCATCTGTATAAATATTATATGACAGTACCTTCATATGAAGATTGTAAGATGGAATGTCACTGAATTACAAATGTGTCAGTGAAGGAGTTATGCTTCTTTGTGATTCATGTCAGTTCACTTGCTACCAAAGTACTTCATCCTACCAGAACTAGACTAAGTAACTCTTGAGCAACAATGGTAACATAAATCTATAATCATATGACTTACTACACTGATATAAGTAATGGAAAATGGATGGAATAAATGTTCAACATTAACTTACATTATCTGATGCGGAATGGTGTTACCAGTCTTAGTCGTAACTATACAGACATGTAACAACATATCGTTACGTTATCTGGAACAAGTGTTTGACTTTTAAAAAGAGACTGTAAACATATCCATGCACAAAAGTGTCAGTTGCTTGTAGTAATGAACGCATCATACAGACATAGATAGAAACATGAATGAAAACGAAATTAACACAGGAAAATTAAAAGTAACAAGAGTGATTTAAAGCAATGCCCTGAGAGCAGTACAGGGATAACCAAATATTTCAAAGATGCCAATAATATTCCTTTTATGAGGGAAAGATATGGAAATTCAACATTGTGTGCATGCAGAAATGCTGAAAAGGACACTTTTTCCATTTCTCTAATACAATAATTTAATCTACAATCCTTCTAGCATAATCCATAGACTTTGCAAAATAAATCTTTAATACGTTATTACTCACAGCACTTCTATTCTGGAAGATACAGAAAAACCTAACTGACACATTTCTGTAACAACATAACCTTAAACTTATTTCCCTGTATTTTCTTAATAAACAAGCTATGTCAGTTCCTTATCTTGAAGCACTGTATTAAACCATCTGTTTCAAACAAACCCTGCAGTAATAAAGTTTGTTTCTCCTTATTTTAGCTCAGCTGAACTCGCTGCACCAGCCTTCATTCAATGAATGCAGGAGAATGGAAGACTAGCAGTGAGCACATTCTAATATTGAATATGGAAGGGAGTTCCTCAGAAAGATGGCAGACCAATATCCCTGCACCTGTAGGAAGAAAGTAAAGGTCAATCCATTTACAGCACAAAAGCCTTATGTTGCTTATAGTATTACTGCAAATTTGACATGGAAATAAATTTATTTTGTAACATCATCCTTATAATAACCAAATAATTTTTTTTTTTCAGACAGAAGTTGAAAGTAAGCAACATTATCTGTTAGGTATGGAAAAGTCTGCTGAAAATCACATTCTCTTCTTTATAAAAACAGTTAAGTTACATTTTTATACTTCTGATGGCACAGTTATGAACACAGAACTGCCACTTGGGTAAGTAAGTGAAGAATACTGTGGCATTTGAATAACGCAGCAGGCAGGCACATGTGGCACATATACATAGTCATAAAATTGCTCATATGTTTATGTGTATGTACTTGTGCATATATATATATATATATATACACACACACACACATACATGTATACAAAGTTGGTTGTATATAACTTACCCATATTTACAGTGGAAATTGCCTGGATGATTCTCAAGAGGCCCTAATCTATTTTATTGAACTCCGGGTAATATGTTGGTTCATGTGAGGCTGTGGTAAAAAAATATGTATACAATTATTGTCACATGTTTTGTAATTACATAATTAACTGAATGTGCTAGCACCAATATAAAAAGCCATTGAAAAATACATACAAGTATTAACAGTGTCATTGTGCACAAACGAGTTTAACTTGCAAAGAAATTATTTGACTTTGCTTTACACTTTGCATTTTCATTCAAACTTCTGATGATCAGAAGGCATCTTGCCATGCAGCACATGTCTATAAAGTATATTGTTACAGAGCATGTAAAAGGTTAAAGGGTTCTGTGGCTGTTTGCATTGTTTATGTAGTTTATTAATTATAAAAAGAAAGGGATTAGTCTAATATGCACAGACAGGCATTATACAAAGGTCAAAGATGACATAAACAATTTTATTATGCCTATACCTGAAAGAAATTTTGGCACACAAATTATAATTAATTCAAAACTATGCTTATATAACACTACATCAAGAGCAACAGTCAATTATGGTACTTAAATTTGGATTCTCAAAAATTAAAGACAGCACAAAGGTGTTTTCTGATACCAGTGTATATCTTCATGATATAGTGATAATTAAACACAAGGGAAACTTTACCTTTAACTTTACCACTGGACTTAAGTATCAATACACTATATAAATCTAACATCAGGCAAAGACTGAAAGATATGAATACAGTTGAAAATATATAAGATGGAGGATTCCATTCCTCTGAGATGTGATGCTTCATCGCTAGGTAAATGGTTTCCAATGTTTTGAAGGAATGGTTGCCTTCATCTTCACTGTTTCAAGTACCCCTTACCCAGCTACAAAGCATAACCTTCTAGAAAACCACAATCCTCAATTACATCTCTGCAAAAACCTCTGATCTTACATAGATACAAGGATTCTAACAGAACTGGGAGAATTACTTGAATGGGCAGGGGTGACAATTAGCATTTTGTTACTATTCAGGGATACAAGATTTAAGACAACCAAGACAGTAATGATGACATCAAATCATCTTTGGATTCATGGGAACACTTCTTAACCCTGCAAAATGACCATGACAATGATAATAATGTTGATAGAGTACAATTTATTTAAAGAAATATGAAGATAAGAATCAATACTTCTGCTATTCAATAGTAAAGTCCTTCTTACAATTTGTATTAATCTTAGTTTTCATGAAAATACTGTATGTGCTTTATATGTCTGTTAGTTAAAATTTCGTACTCTCCTGAACAACTTAAAAAAATAATATAGGTTTACAACAACATCCAAAGATGATGTTATTAGAACTGGTACAGTTAGCAGCATCAGCCCTGGCATATTTGAAGGTATCCTTCAGGCTACTCACTGTGGTGAAATTAGTGGTATCTGTGTGCCTGACAACATGGCTTGTGGTGCATGTTGTACTGACAGTAGAACTCCTGGCTATAAGGGCCTCAAGTTTCTGGAGCTGGCTCAAGAGTGACGCATTACTTTCTTCCAGACTCTCAATTTTCTTCTTGTAGTCTGTATTTTCACCTGTCAACACTTCGACTTTCCTCTCCAGTGCATCCATATACTCTTTCTTCTTCCTTCTGCTCTCTTGAGCTGAAATCTGTAACAAAACAGATTTAAAACCTGTGGATGGGGAGGGGGGGGGGGGGAAGTTTGGGGTTTAGGGTAATCCCAAAAAATTATAAAAATCCAGTTTTCTTTTGTTACAAGAAAAGAATTTTTAAAAAAAACACAAAAAAGATTTCCCTG
>Ga0123354_10012987_pt1 | contig 12896 bp, 12 predicted proteins | sample TergutLab28metaG_2_FD_97872 | JGI IMG/M metagenome (GOLD analysis project Ga0123354, IMG submission 97872) | Labiotermes labralis P4 segment gut microbial communities from Petit-Saut dam, French Guiana - Lab288 P4 | ecosystem: Host-associated > Arthropoda: Insects > Digestive system > Gut ...
ATACACACATCACTCCTTCTTCTGTAACTGACCTGCCTGATTCTATGTATTCTATCGATGTAAACATATTGGGATCCCAACATGCACACAGCATCTGTTGACTCGATCCGCTAGAAGGCCTGATGTTGACCGTTTAAAAAGTTCGAAACATGTAGCCTCGTACAAATTAAATCGTTGTGCTTGACGTATATTAATTAATGTTTTAATACCTCTCTCAATTCTTCTTAGGATGACAAATATTTGAAACGAAACTTATATAGAAAAAACACACATTTCATGTACAATAACTTTTTTTTTTTAGAAAATTGGTCTGTTTATGAGATAATGTGGAAAATATGGTACAGCCAGACAGGCCACAGATGACAATACAATACGGCGCATGCGCATTGCATGTTTTATATTTAAGGCCACACACACACACACACACACCACACACACACACACACCACACACACACACACACACCACACACACACACACACACCACACACACACACACACACCACACACACACACAATATGTAATGATGATTGCTTGTTTTCTACGGCAACAATGGTTACGCGAACGTGCCCCAATGTTGCGTTTAAAGGTGCAGCGCATTTCTTGTTTAACTATTGCCAACTTTAACTCGCTTAGACAATAGACCGCTGAGAAGAATTCTGCAAGCATTTGGGGGATGGAACACGCAATGATGTGGTAATTCTCGAGTTACGAGACAATTACTTTCCCCAGTATATCTCAACCTTTTCGACAAGAGTGTCACGACTCAATATTTGGCACTTTTGAGTTACTGGTATAGAAAGAAACGTTTGCAGATGCAATTTTAACAGCTATAGTGTCATAACGCACTTTGGAAAACTCGCCGCTGGAGAGCAGTTGTGTCATCGTTGCACTCATAGAAAAGTATAGCACTTCAATACCTTTGAGATTCTCCTGAAAAATCGCACATTTCGAGTTGTGACACTGTTGTCGCAAATGAACGATACATCGTGTGAAAGTTGAAGTCCCTTAGTAGTACTGCTAACAGGACAGCCCGCCATGTGCTTCGTCTACCTGCTTCCAGCCTGTACAAAGGGCTTCAGTTCATTATTTCTCACCGCGCCGTTTGGTACAAGGTTGGCAACAATGCCGAACTTGCTGCCGACATTTCCACAAAAGTATGATTATCTTCATGGCACTCATTCTGTCATTTTTTTTATTATGGTACCCTCATTCTGTCTCCTTGATTGCTTGTAGTAAAACGCGAAATTCAGCTCTGTTTATTTAACTTCTGCTGATTCATCTTATCCTGAAATAACTCAGAAATACGATACAGCGATCACATGTCACGACGTTACAAAATTGATGCCCATATTTTCAATATACACGGAAGTCTGAGATGAGGAAAATCATACAAATTCTATTACCTGATTATCCCAGGCGTGCAGCGCAAATTCGGCTATATCGACTAAGTCAGAAAAAAGGATGTTGTGCAGGGGACGAATTACATCTGTATATAACGAAATGCCTAGCAACAGTTGCAATTATTGTTGTAAGTCAAGAACTGTCCCCAGCGACGTCCGTCTTCTAACAGCACACGCTCGTAAAATGGCGAGCCTTCCCTCCTTTCCTCTAATTTGTGCTGTTGGTACGGTGTGTCCAAAAAACACGAATGGGTGAGGCATGCAGCGCGTAAAGGTTAAATAAAAACCGCATGTGGGATTTTGGCTGGAATAACTGCGCCACAGAAGCTACTTGGAATATCAACGTAAAGCTGGAAGAATAATTATAATGCATTTCGGCAAATATGTTACAAATTTTATCGAATATTTTAGGTTCTATTACTGCTTTATTGGAAATAATATTTAATGTATTTTATCAGGTTGAATGTACAGGGAAGACCCCTTCGATAGCATACATCTCAGTTTATGTACTTGCATCCTGTACCTGATTATGGCCGAATGGAATTGCCGAAACATATCGTAGGAAAATAACAATAAAAGAAATGAATGTTCGGGCGTTGTGTTTGTGTGGATTATATTGCTAATAATTAATGTAATTGATCTAAAATAAACAGGGTGGAAGAATGTACGTTAGATTCAACGGGATCAGGAGTGTTCAGAGGCTGGGTGGAGGTATTGAACTCTTGGTATTCAAAATAGGAGGGGAATTTGGGACTAAATGACCCAATATTAGTTCTTCCAGAAGGACCGGTCCTTGTTCCATGTATTCGGTGGGTCAGGCCACGTATGTCTACGTATCATGTAATTCGCAGAATGAACGAATGTGTTCATTTAGTATTTACTGTAAAACTATTCAAGCCAAACACTTCTGACGGGCTGACACGTGCCTTGGATGGGAGAAACGCATACATTATTTTGGTGGCGATTAATCTTGGAAAGCGGTAATTTGGAAGTCCGAGAAAGAAATGGTACACTACTACAGTTCACGAGTGGTGAGAGATGGACGGAACTATCTCGGGATCTATCATGTGGGGTTGCCCAAGCCATGAAGGCACATAGGGGAAGTAGAGGTAAGGCTCCGCTTATTTTTAACCACGGCACTAGATGGAGGTGAATGGTTTCACGCCCCTGCCACATTACTCCGGCATAATTAACCCAGATACTCAGTGAAAAGGAGGCTGGCTAGGCTACAGACCCGGTCTGGACGTTTTCGAGAAGAGGTAATTCTCTTGTCCCTACCGGGATTCAAAACCCGGAACTTCCGGCCTCTAACCTAGTCAGTATACCGTCTGTTCTACGTCATATGGTGGGATCTGACATTAGCAGTGCCTGATCTTCAGGTTCTTCAACCCGATAATAGACTGCAGTAACTTAAACTAAGTAAAACTCCCACAGTTACGTCTCTACAATTTGTGAAACTTTCAGCTTCAATTTTAAGCACTTTCGGGCTAGACTAAAAGGCAATCTGCAATGAAAAATGGCGTGCCACGTAGCGTTTCGTGCAACGTGGTTATAAATAAATCCACACAACATGAAATGTTAAACCCAGCGCGTACTGAACGTAAGATTTTTATATTCCTTAGATTATTTAACACCACACTGACAACTTAAGATGTTACGTAAGTCTGACAAAGTGAAGGGCTCTAAAAGAGCTTCAAAAGAGTTATGGCAAAATGCGGTGTGAGTCATGCATGTTTAAAAAAGTCAGACGACAGCTTCGTTATTAACTGTCTCCTGATCGAAGTTAGTATCAGAAATCTCCTGGTCAAAATTAGTATGAGAAATCCCCTGGCCGAAATTAGTATGAGAAATCTCCACGTCGAAATTAATACGAGAAACATCCTGGCCAAAATTAGAATGAAAAATCTCCCTAACACGAATCATGTATTATAATTTTTAAGCTAATTATTGGCATCAACATTTCCTTGAAATTTCATAATGGACAGAGACTAAACACGTCAATAATAAGAACTATTAGCCTCGTTACGAAAACCATCAGAAAAGCACAACACTAAAAATCGTGAACTCTGCGACGCAGCATGCAGACTTACTAAAGGCGTTCTTTACTCTGAAAATGGTACACGGTTTCAGAGTAAACGTAATTTAATATACGCCCATAACAGAGTACTGTCTCCCTCTACCGATTTTCACAAAAGTCACAAATGCTGAATAGAACAGTGCACAGATCTCTCATACCGAAATTCACCTAAACCGGATGATAGGCCTCAGTAGAGAATAGGGAAATAAAAGCATTGAGACCGTCAGGTACAGTATGGCTTTCACTACATCTTTCTTCAAGAAACCCATAACTGCCAAATGGCATTACGTGAAGATGTCCTATATTTGATTTATTCATTTCGTTCAAAAAATTTGTGGCAAGTCCTGCGTTCCTCCGTTTGAGTGTGTCTCGTGGTTTGCGAGCCACAAGCAGCAACCACAGATTCAGTTCAGCGCTATTGCCAACTTCTTTTTTTTTTTTTATATATAGAAATTATGAATCTGCCTTCCGCTACTCGCCTGTAAAAAAAAAAAAAAAGGTACAGAGAGTTTCAGCTTCTCACAGCGGGTGTTGCTCAAATATTAGGATTCAGGGTCACTGCACCGTGCGTATTGTACCAGGCGTAACAACCGAAAAGAGTGTTATTTGAAAAAGTGTGGCCGAAACTATCATTTTGTTTCTGCTCAAAACTTAAATGACTTTTCGGACAAAATTTTACAAAACAAAAGTGGAAAAAGACACAACGTTAAAGCCCACCCTGCCCTCGTTATGAAGGTACGTAGGGGGAGTAGACGGAGGACAGCTCCACTCATTCTTAACCCTGGCGAATGGCGGAGGTGAGTGACCAACTTCACGCCCCGGCCGCTTTGCTCCTGGGAAAGAATCCCGGTAACCACTGAAAAGGAGGCTGAAGAGCCCCCAGAGCTGGTCTGAACTTTTTGAGAAAGAGAAAAATCTATGCCCCTGCCGGGATTCAAACCCCGGATAATCCAGACCGTAGACTAGTCCCTGTACCGTCTATGCCATCCCTCTACAAACTGCATACGGCAAACTTCCTGGAACCGCGGAATCTCACGAATTCTCAATACTTTTGCGGCCCCCTACACAAAATACCTCAAGTTTCAAACCCCTTTGGTGCAATTAGTGGTAATATTTATTGAAATTAAATATGTACAATCACTTCTTTTTATTCCAACTAACTTACATGATATGTTCAATACATATATTTATCGCCAATTGCCTCCTACATGTTTCGATGTTCGTTACACAATCTTCAGGGAGTCCATTGTGTTACTTGCTCAAAACCTGTATGCTTGTGCAATGTTGTTACAATGGTTGTTCTGTAAAATATAAAATATATCCTGTTTTTTAAATTTACATATTATATTTTACAGTTTATAGCACAACTTATGTATATTTTGTTGTACATAATTTAAAAATACTGCCTTTAACCATCCACCATTATTTTATATATCACATTCGTCAAGGCTAGTAACATTCAATATGACCAATCTAGAATTTTAAATTACATATTAGTATTAATAGCAGCGAATTTTACTCATTGCAGTTAATCAATACCAGAAGCTGCAATTACAGTTGTACGATCTGCTGATGATGGGTGTCAACACCCGAAACATGTAGAGCTGCCTACAGAAATGTAATAAACTGAATAAGTCACATCTTGTGGGACAATTATTAAATTCTATGTAACAAAATTGCAAAAAGCACATAGGTTTCGAGCAAGTAACGCAGTAGTCTCTCTGAAGATGGTGTAACAAACAGCGAAACACGTAAGAGGTAACTGGTGATAAATATGTGTATTTAGTATATCACGTACATTTAGTTGGAATAAAAAGGATTGGCTGCAAGAATGCACGGAGTGGAGAGCTTCAAAATAATTAAATATGTACCAATAACAAACTTCAACTGTAATAAACTTTACTAAGTGAATGTAAAATGTATTACAAAAACGATTTTTTCGTGGCAGTAAAGGTACGAGAAATGTCATCGTGCAAAGCATTTCAGTTCTACCAAGCAGAATCTACTCAACCGACGGACCCCCCGAGACACAAATCTGCGGCCCACCTGTTGATAAACACTGAAATGCAGAACATCGCGACTATTTCTATAGACCCTACTTTAATTCTACGACCCTCACGACCTAGACATTGAAAAATGATGACGTAGGCCATACCTGTACACCTTGACACTGCCAGTGAACGAAATCAGCAGATAGAGCAGTCATACGAAAGCTTCGTGCTTGATTACATCGCAGTGTCCTTCGTTGATTCCACTTCATATGCTCTTTTGTTTTCGTTCAGGGATGGATCTCTGCGTGCGGCCTTCACTGATATCTCACACCACAAAGCCTATATGTTTGAATATTAATGTCTCCGTTTATGGAAAATGAAGGCGAACAGGAAAGGTAGATATCCAGTATGAGGTAGCAGCTGGACATAAAACACCAATGTCATCTATCGCATTGAGGACAAAGCCTTCCAAAACTTTTAAGGACTGTCCCTCTTTCCCGTAAAGGAAATTAATTAGGTATGTAGTTAAGGAAACCACTTAACTACGAGGCCGTCAAAAGAAGTTGTTGGGGAACATCACAAAGGAACACGACGGTAGCCACGGTCTTCCAGTCAAGACGGAAGCTGCGAGCGGACAGGCTTGCCAATATTCTCAACAAACGTATTAACAAACATAAAATCCAAATATCCACAGCTGTCACGTTAATAAGAACAATATCAAGTTAGCTTCATTAACTGCTATGAAATATGACTAAATGTTTCGCCCAAAAATTAACCATTATAAAGTCAATTCTGGACATTTCTTCATTCCAGACTACTGAATAGAACGCATTTTAGTATGCAGTCAATATTATAACTTTTTTAAAATCAAAATATCGTGATAATTTTTTCGTCCGTGTCCTGTAACCATATGACTCGTGACAGTGTATTTCAGCAACATACTAAAATTACTACCACAACAACAACAACAACTACTACTACTAATAATAATAATAATAATAATAATAATAATATGTCTAGAGATATATTAAAGCAATAGAATGGGAGAGCGTGGATTGGATTGATCTGCCTCAGGAGAGGGACAAGTTGCAGGATCTTGTGAACACCGTAATGAACTTTCGGGTTTCCTAAAATGTGCGAAATTTCTCGACGAGCTGACGGACCATTAGCTTCTCATGAAGAATTGTGTGCACCGTGACGTAATTTGTTTGGGTGTACGTTAGTTGCTTCACACCGCGTTCACCTGGCTATTCCAGTCAATGGATCCTCCAGTACCTTGTCACTATGGAAAATAATACTGTAATCAAGTAACCATTATCTACTGTTTCCTCTGCATGGGTCAAGTGTGTATGGGGTTGGCAGGGGGAAAGGGAGGGCCTCTTCTAGCAATACCGCGCGATCAATTGGGGGCTGCACTGTGTCGCATTGCTACTCCACTGACCGACCGGCACCCAAGGCGAGGCGAATGTGCCTGCAGCCTCGCGCTGCATCTCTCCTCACACTACTGAAGTTCCGCATACATTATTCAACGACATTGCTACAACTTCAGATGTTAATTTTATTAATTTACAAGATAGGCATATCCTTGCTGTAAGCCTTGAATTCTTTGAATGATGCTTAAGGTTCTTCAATAAAACTGCATCAACTACAAGTGCTGCAAACGAATGAGCAACAGACAGCAGGGAGTAGTGTGAACTGAAAATGTCTGCAATGATGAGGTTTAACAACAACTGTTCAGCTGTCGAGGTTTGTTTATAGTTTCGAATAAATTGCAGTATCAAATAAGAAGGCATTTCATTGAACTCGAATGTCTTTTAAGACGTGGTGGCTACATGTTTCAGCTTTCTGCCGAAGTCATCTGCAGAACAAAAATGAGAATACAAAACATAGATTTTTTTATGTTCTGCTGACCGTGCATCTCAGTACTGTACAATCTTAGTAATTAACCAACTTAATACACAAAATTTTGTTTTATAATAAGTTTACTATATGCCTGTACATGTTTCGAGCACTGTGTGCTCATCATCAGGTGGTCAAAATTGTATTATACAGCATCTGGTATCGCCACACTCTGTAGGTGGTCGTCCGGTGCACAGGTTGAGAGAGTCAACTTGTGCACCGGACGGACACCTACAGGTGTGATGATACCAGATGCTGTATAATACAATTTTGGCCTCCAGATGATGAGCACATAGTGCTCGAAACATGTAGAGGCATATAATAAACTTATTATAAAACAAGATTTTGTGTATTAAGTTGGTGAATTACTAAGAAAACATACAATGTTCAATCATGACAATGCAACAGGATACACGAGAGGGTTTTGCGTAAGGAAGTTTCTTGACATCGCGACCATTTCACCTACAACCACCCACCCCCCATAAGTCTGGAATCGTATGGCAAATAAATTATTAAGTACCGAGTTCTTCATTTGTTACAGGTGTGATAAGTATGTATATCACTAACAGGAGGAAAGTAAGCAGATTCTTGCTCGTGTATCAGACGTAATGGTGGGCACAATGAAGACACTCTGCGAACAAAAGGCGCATTCTTTTAACCTGGCTTATGATTCCAGAATTACGGGACATGAATAGTACAGTAGTTTGTTATTTTATTAAAAAATATTTGGATACGATTCGACTAAACATATTCGCTATTAATGTATTGGAGAATTAGATTATTAATAATGCTTTTTTTAACATATACATTGGCATTGCAAAATGTGAATTTTCCTGAAGGTTCTACCCTTCTGGCATGTGACGCCGTGTCATTGGGACAATAGTTATAGACGTTTCGAATTGTCGTAGTACTAATAATTTCGGGGTCCAGCCACGTTTTACGTAACGGCGCTAACGAATTTCTATCCGCGCTTTCCACATTTATTGTCCGATGTGTTTAAAATTCGGTATCAGAGATCTGCACATCACGCTGTTGAGAGATTTTCGTGAAAACCCGGGCAGGGAAGGCCGTACTTTTCTTATGGGTGTACGTGACGGTTATTTTTATACGTGGAACAGGATACAGTGCGACGCTTTGCAAGCAACAAAGGCCTTGTGACGTCAGTATACCGTGCCTTTATGTCTATGTCTCCTACCCTCCACAAAGAAACAAAAAGCGCTCCTTCCTACCGCATCTTGTATGTCAGAATTTCTCTCAGTTATCGGATTCCCATCGATTCCCGGTGGGGACGAGATTTTCCGCCCGTCCAGAACGGCCCTGGGGCCCACGCAGCCTCCTGTAAAATGGGTACCGTTACTTTCCCGGGGGTAAAGTGCGGCCGGGGCGTGCTGCTGACCACTCACCACTTCTAGTGCCGCGGTCATGGAAGAGTAGAGCTATACCTCTACCCACTCTCTGGGCCACACCGGACCTGTAACGGTAAAACTTATCGGATTCCCAGGACATCTGACACCGTCATTATTTCAGAACACTACTGTGAAACCTTATGGCAATTTGAAAGTAAAGATTGTTTTAGCAAACTCTCTGTGCTGCGTCACGGCTAAACCATTTGCAGTCTTCTTACCTTTCGGAATACACGGATATCAGTCAACTTAGCACTGTAGTTGCTTCACTCCAATTGAGTGAGCCAAAAAACCTGTTGGAGACGAGGCTGCGTGGGCCTCCGAACCGATCAGGACAGCGTGACAGAGATGAAGGCTTTTGTGTTGCGTCAAATCGAAGCTTTGTTTATCCAGTCATACATTAAACAGTACATTTACTGTGTTATCTCGGGTCCGAATTAATTTCAATATCGAAAAAACTGTAATAATGTAATTGCTAATATCAAAACAGTACTGAATGAATTAATGCTTCATACAAGACAGAACTTGGATTAACATGTGGGTTCGAGCCCTTACGATCCCGATGCACCTAGGTCTTATAAATGGGCCCTTTGTGCACCTTAATCTGATATCTGCTCAGTGGAGCCCTGTTCCTTGCTACAAGTTCCAGATGGCCCCCAGACTTAACTTTTAATGTCCTCTGGATCCAAGAAAAGGAACCCAGATACGCATTTTCTTTTTCTCTCAAAAGTCCCAGTAAACGAACTCCCTCCATGATCCCCAACAGGGCCCCTATGGAGAGAGCAAGACAGAACTTACAAAGGGTCATTATTTTATCTGAAAACATCGGTTGCCACTTTCTGTCGGCTCGTTATTCTATTAACGTATCCTTCTCATTCGACTGCCCACAAGACGTCAGTAGTAAAAAAAAAAAAAGGTGAAGGTAAAGTGATCCCGTTACAGGCCCGGTGTGGCCCAGAGGGTGGGTAGAGTTATAGTTCTACTCTTCCATGACCGCGGCACTAGAAGGGGTGAGTGGTCAGCAGCAGGCCCCGACCGCACTCTACCCCCGGGAAAGACCCGGTACCCATTTTACAGGAGGCTTGGTGGGCCCCAGGGCCGGTCTATACGGGCGGAAAATCTCGACCCCACCGGGATTCGATCCCGGACCGTCCAGCCCCTAGTCAGTCGCTATACCGACTGAGGTACCCGGCCCACACAAGATGGCAGTAGTAGCTGCAAGAACTAACAAACGACACTTGTCAGAGGATCCTCGTGTTTAGCAGATACAAAAGAAAATCAAATTCGCTTGCTAAAATGTGTACGGTAGACACACTGTATTGAAATTAATGGGGGGAAAAACACATCAGGAAATGCATTGCCACGTAGTGGCATGTCATGTAGAAGCCAAGAACTGTATGTTTGAACGTTGCATTAGGGATGTCACGCATGTCTGCTTGCGAATTACGTCACTGAGCTCTTGCTGAAGGAGAAAATTACGACAGCCTTGAGGTGCTGATGGCAGCAACCTGCCTACTGGTGGTACGCAAATAGCACCAGCTGTACGGACGGTACCGCAACACTGGAGTACGCAAAAATAAAGTAGTAACAAGTAGTTTGCTGTCTCGCTTCATGAATTGAAGGTGTTTGTTACCATATTCAAGATGATGGAGGAGAAGAGCTGAAAATAGGGATGAATGGAGGCGTCTTATGAGGGAAGCCATGTTTGGATGATGGATGGATGTTACCATATTCGTTGGCATTGCCAACTGTGAACATTTGGAATTAAGGAGGAAATGACAAGCCGAAGGGCACAACTGCATACTGAATAGAGTACGGTCTGAAAGAAATATCATTAGGATGATCAATTAAAAAGCGAGACAGGTGGCGATCATAGGAGAGAAGAAAAATGCATATGAATTTCTGTTTGGAGAGTCTTAAGGACAGCGACCACTTGGAAGATCTGGGAGAAGATGAAAGGATTGTACCAGAATTTATTTTAGAGAAACAAGGATGAATTTTTTAAGCTCCACTTTAATATTATCGTCCCATCTAAGCCTCCCTATCCATAGTGGTCTCTCTCTTTCAGGTTTACCAACTAAAATATGTCTCTCATCTAAGCTTCAGACAAATAAAGTACACGAATCCCTGTGCTTAATTAAGCACCACGCCATAAAGGAATACGGGGGTGGACGTACAATTCCACGCATTCTTACCCTCGGCACTTCACTGCCAGCCAAATACTGCCCGGCAGCCTAGAGCTGTCTTGACGCCGTGAACTTGCCAGGAATCGAATAATGACTCCTCAATCACCCATCCCGCAGTGTGGTCACTATACCAACTGAACTATCGGGAAATGTTTAGAACTGAATATTAAATAGTAGACCTACATCCCGAATGCGAATAAGAAATATTAAATATATATACACAATTCCTTTGAAGCTAGCCTTTGGGTTACAGTAATTTGTTTACATCCTAGGTACTCACGTGAGTACAAATATACACAGAATCCTTGACTCTGTTGACAAAATAGAGATGCAAATGACGTAGTTGGCACTCAGTGCGCCCCTACACGTCACGCGACGTCAGCAACATACAAATTGCCAGCTCTAAGCACATTCAGTACGCAAATTTGAGTGGGGTAGGTGAGAGACTGGATTGCAAAGCGATAAAACATGACAGTACTGGACACAGTACAACATAACATCAAGGTAATATTAGACACTTGGTCTTACAGGTGACAATTCCAAGAAGTAACTGGTAGCACATGACAAATGGAGCACGACCTGCTGCCATTAGCATATTCTCCTTTCCGTCCATTAAGTAACAACATAAAGGTCACAAAGTCTGTAACTTTACGTGACTGTGACATCTGGTGTCCGAAGATAAAGGAACAGTAAAGACTAGGGGTGCTGGAGAAGATGATACCCAGGAGAAAATTTGGACCTAATACACAGAGCACCAGAAGGTTTGAGAAAATTGTATGATGAGAAACCTTCTCACTCTTCATATATCATTAGACTGATGAAATAAAAAAACCAAACACTACGTTTAGGAGACCGGTTCTGCCCCCAGACGTAGAGTTCTGTTGACCTTTTGCCGTTATTTTTAAACACGAACAGATGTGCAAATTCCATAAAGTCAGTGACTCCAAGTAAAATACATGGTCGTCAGAAACTTCTGGAATTGTAATCGACCGGCTTTCAGTGTTGAGATGCAGGTTAACGGATGTAAGTTTTCTGTGAGATAAAGAATTAATATTTTTAAGTATTACTGCAATGAACACTTAACTCCATGAAAACCTAAAATTTCATAAAACAAGGAGTTGCTTTAATTATATGAAAATATATATTACTGGGCCTTTCGTCTAAATAACTGCATGCTGCTTGTTGATAAATTAATGTATGTTGCACAGCAAAGAAGGTCGCAGCGCCCAACGCGCAGCCTATTGAAATGTTAAGCAAAACGAACCTACCCAATTATCTTCCATAGATAAACCAGTAAGCTACTATGGCACAGCCACCTGACCGCCGCTTTTGTAGTACTGTCAAAAACAGATACTTTTTAATATCATACATGTTACACTTCACAGTTCCATGGGTTCTGGAGTCGACTTAGCCTCTTAAAAGAAATGATTACCAGGGACATCTCCTGGGAGGGGGGGGGGGATTAAAAGCGGCCGGTGCGTAGGGCTGACAACCTTACCACCTTTATGTGTAGACACTCTAGAAATTCCGGAAGCCTCAATCTCCTGGAGCCCAAAGCGTCTCTCCAGGCCTGTATTGGGAGAGCTTGACCTTGTTTTGCTTCACAATTAACATCAACACGAATTTGTACGGTCCGTTCACACAGTTTCTCCACATGTGGCCCACTCCGACATCAGTCTGAATATGCTTCATACCCTTCCTTTTCGCCTTCCTTTCTTCTTTCTATATTTTCTTTCTTTATTTATTTGTTTCTTTCCCTGTTGCACTCACGCTCAGTTTATACAAAGTTACATCCGAAGAGAAACATTCTTCGGTCTCAGTATTTAACCAACTTGATGCACAAAATTTGTTTCACAATAAGTTTTATTTCATGCCTCTACATGTTTCGAGCACATGTGCTCATCATCAGGAGGTCAAAATTGCATTACACAGCCTC
>Ga0123354_10012992_pt1 | contig 12895 bp, 8 predicted proteins | sample TergutLab28metaG_2_FD_97872 | JGI IMG/M metagenome (GOLD analysis project Ga0123354, IMG submission 97872) | Labiotermes labralis P4 segment gut microbial communities from Petit-Saut dam, French Guiana - Lab288 P4 | ecosystem: Host-associated > Arthropoda: Insects > Digestive system > Gut ...
AGGTCTAGAAAACAGAGATTAACGGCTGTGGGGACCCGTTGCGCTGACCACGTGACACCCCTCTATCCGCAAAAGTTTGCACTAACTTCGCCGACCGGCGGCGGCCGCTCTGTCGGTATAGTTTGCGTGCGGACTAAGGCCACGGAGTTTTTTAGTTTTAATGTGACGATAGTGAATCAACTATCAAGGTTTCATGATTTGGTATTAACGAAAAACGTAATCGCAAGGAACCGGGAGAAATCCCGAAGTGTAAACAACGCACGTATGTAATTTGTTTACAAGAAATGTGTTTTTCTCGTTGCTTGGGATATGCTCAAACTGCTTATGCCCGATTTACAGATTGATCGAAATTTGTTGTGTATTGGTTAATGCTTTCCGGAAGGCAGTGTGCTGAGTCTCAGAAACTGAATTTATTCAATTCGACCGCTCTGCAAGTGTAAACAAATGCTGTGATCACATCCTCACGTACCACGCTTTCGGCAGTCCCTACCACTTCGTATTTCGTTATTGCAAATAGTCATATTCCTGTTGTAAACTTCACAGACAGAGCGTGGGGCAGTAGAGTGGAGGAACAAGCAGTGCACAAGATCCAGCTTACATTTGTCTTTATAACAGCTGCTGCTTTTTTTTTTCAGTAAGAATCAACCGGAGATTTTGAATGCCACGCTGTATCCGCTCTGTCCGCTCGCATCATGTGGACACGTAGATCCCTTATGCACGGAAAGACTTGTCTTCGCATTGGGCTGTCTCTCCCGTACACAATAATTATAGGAACCACATCCTTATCTTTCACGTCTCTATAAAACTTAATGTTTCCTGTGTTTTTAATCTGTTGAATTAATTTTACGTGTTAGGAAATTATTCCCTTGTGGGACATAAGAAGGCTACTTTTTAACTGTGTACCTTCGTACACGGTTGAGTTTTTTTGAAGTTGGAATATTTTTCACAGTTACGAACAGAAACCCAATTAAAGTAGTTCATAATTCTGCTGAAGGTGAGAAAAACATGCTGTAATGCGTAGAGATGTTTTGAAATGCAAACGACTGCGGTGAACCCGGCTTTCCCCTCTTGCAAGTTGGGGTTATTAGGGGTTATTATTTCTTGAAAGCATCTTCCGTTAGCGGAGAGGTTTCCACTTATTGTATTCGAAACTCATAACGGACATTCGGTTTCGTTAGACCTGACTTTATATTATTTTGAGGGCTGGACATTTGTAGATGCAGATGTGGATAACATTAAGATGGATCGTTAGGAAGTGGAATGGGAGGGCATGGACTGGATCGATCTGGCTCAGGATAGGTTAAGGTGGCGGGCACTTGTAAACGCGGAAATGAACCTTCGGTTTTCATAAAATTCGGGGATTTTCTTGATTAGCTGAGGACATGTTAGATTCTCAAGACGGACTGTGCTCCATGGACTAAGTAAAGTACGTACCGGGGTGCTGATAAGTCCTTAGCCCGACCAGGAAGGAAACAAGCTCTTAGGCATGTCAGGCAACGCGCGCGATTTCAGCAACATTGAGACGCGAGCTGTCATCGAGGTTTTATTCCTGCAAGGCAAGGCGCTGAAGGAAATTCACGCCATTCTGACAGGAACATTAGTTTCTTTCCTTCCTCGTCAGGCTAAGGACTTATCAGCACCCCTGTTAGTGCGTTTGTAGATGACATTCGTTCATGTTGGTTATTTTTATTGCCCCTGAAAGTGGCCGACTTGCTACAAAGCTGATGGCAGCCATTCCTTTAATACTGGATGACGTCTTATGGTTTGTTGGTGCATGGACAGCTACGTAAGGGTAGTTGTGTGTGTGGTGTGGTCAGTACCTCTTTTTATGAATTTACGGCGTACTTCTAATGCGAGTGGAGGGGACAGCCTGGAGCTACGGAGGCATTGCGTCGAATACACTGAGCCGTTGCGGACAACTGACAGTGGGTGCTTTTCCAGCTTGGGGGGGGGGGTTCCTGATTGCCATTGTGTTATAAAATATTACGAAGAATCTTCGAATTTGGTGCAAGTTTGGCTCATGTTGGGTAACATTCGTGGGCTGTTGTGAATTTCATGGATTTAATTAGGGCATGTTTCGAGAAGAGATTAACAGTGTCGTGGGGTAAAACCGTGAAATAATCTCTGCGGAAAGAGGGGTCACCAGACACTTCCTGAAATATCTTGAGAACGTATATTTAACCAAAAAACATCTTAGGAGTGGGGCAAAAACCAGCACTAACACAATCGTGTCATATAGTTCGCAAATTCCTACGACACACCTCTTGATCTTGAGGGATAGGATGAGTTTCTTTCCCCACACTGAGCTTAATCCCACCGAGTCTGGGATAGGTGAAGTTTCCCCAGCAGATAGATGCTGAGAAGTGTAATTAAGTCAATAATAATAATGTACATCTAGTCAGCCAATTATTCCGACCGAACGCTGCTGTTCGTGTCACACGTCCATAAACTTACAGTAAAAAAGTCGTAATGTGATTTTAATTATTAGGTTGATACAGTGAGGTCACCAACATTCTCCAACGACTTTCGCCTGAGTAATCACCATTCCTATGTACCTGCTCCTCGGAATGCACAGAGAGTATGATATTTTTCCTCAGGCTCAGTCATTAGTATATTATGATAATCGAATAAAAGAATAGGATGCAATGCATGCTGTTCGAAACAGAAGATAACGCACGCGCACACATCCGTGTGTATGTGTGTGGTAGTACAAATTATTTTAACTATTCTGCGAATACGTCATAACCTGGTATAAATTCGAACAGTAACTTGGTAACCGCTCCGTTTCGATATGCAGCAGGGGCAGTAATTTTTCCCCTAGTCACCCCCCCCCCTCATCAGTACTCCGAGTACCATCTATGCAATTATTGGTACAGGAGCGTCTCCCTGTGGATACAAGGCCGGAACCTGACGTCAACCATCGTTCAGTTCTGTATCAACTAGTTGAGAGGTTCAGACTGTGCAGTATACCAGGCTGCTGTAGTGGCACCACTGTTGTTACAGTGGTGCCACTGGTTTGGATACTTGGACGGTCGATTTTCGCGGCTGTCTTCACTTTTTACCAGACCATTGTGATTATATCTTCAAAAGGCGCGGCCCCCTTGTACATTGCTACTTTGTTAACATTAAACATGTCTGTCCATCTCACTCTAAGATACATAACTTACATGTAGACCTATACGTCCAACAAAGTGAAATTTAAGTCAAATTGTATATTTTATTGTTTCATATTATTTTCTCCTACATCTTTCGGCACATCTGAACAGGGAGAACAAATACAAGAGAATGCATGCAGGGTGTCACTAGTGCATGCTCTCGATAGAATTTGTAGCTACTGCATGTATAGGACTTAAACAGCAATTTTCACTTATACAGCATAAATCTTTATTAGAACTGTCCACTTTAGAGTGTGTTCATGTACATAGTGCACATCACAATTATATATATATGCATTATCATTCAACGCACCCTTGTTATTGTTTTAGTTTTTCAATTTTTAATACAGATTTGTATTGTATACATAAAACCTGCTGCAATATCCTGTACATCCAATAGTTACGCATTCTAGGGAGGATATACCTTAGTGATTTCTTGCGTGTTTTTCTTGTATTTGGTTCTCCCTGATGATGGCTTAGGTGAGCCGAAACATTTACGATAACAATACGTAATAATGAAGCACACAAACTGCTCAGAGTCAGTTTCTGTGCACTTAACGTATGTAATTGTGCAACGCACGGAGAATGGAGTATGTCAAAATACGTAACTTCTCCGTTGAAGTAGCGTCGTTCATTGGCATAAGAATGGATAAGCCTGGAATGCGTTGAGAGCTGCCTCAGCATTCGGTCTTGGGCACAGAAGGGGCACATAATAGCAAGCCGTGTTGAAGGTGCAGGAAACAACCACTGTTTCTGTGGGTTTTGATATTCGAAAGTGATTGTTTATTTCTCGTTCCATACGAATATTGGAGGTCCTCTCCCTTTACCTCAGTTGACAGCCCATAGCCACCTACGGTGTTGTTCCAGTGTGTGAAAATTCTATTACAGATGTGTGCTACTAAATTGTACACACGAGTGTACAAGTGCCAGTATTGTGTTCCGGTAATTCATATCAGTTGTGGTGGAACAGATGGCAGATTAATAAATTGTCCGCCGTAACGTTAATAATCGTCGAATCTGCTACCGGCTTCAGCGGAATACCAGGAAACCCAGCACGAGAATAAACGGCATATATTATTAGAGTTAGGAAGTCTTTGTTTGTTTGATAAACACTAACCCAATTTATTGAACCCAGTTCTTATTATGCCAGTAATAATGAAAGGTTTAAAGAAATTTACTTCAGACCGTACTGCATTCCTTCTCGACTAATCATGTTAAAAACGTACTCTTAGAAATACGACATAGCGATACAAGCCCTGCGACTTGCTGAACCAGTGAACACATTCTGCCATATTATAAAGCGTATCTTTTGAAAGTACATTTTATTGTAATGTATCCTTAATGTGTATTGACTTGCCTTTCACTGTAATCCTATGTTGTCTTGGTTTACTTACTGACGCTTTATGGACCACAAACTTTGTAGCTTCGAATGTGGGGTGATTGTAAGGGTAATAAAATGTGACCTGTTTTAGTAACTATCCCTTTCTTCCTGTAGATGAATTCAGGAAACCACGAACATATAAACCTCTAAAAGATTCCTTCCAACCGGTCGCTCATGTGACCAAGAAATTACGGGCCTACAATGGAATCCCAAGATCCAATGCCGTGCTCACAAGGGCCAGCTACTGGACCCTGTCTTGAGCCAGTTCAGTATATTCCATACCATCCGGCCGCATTTAAGGTAAAAGTGTGGGTAGAGTTCTCCCGGTGCACGGCATGAAGACGTACGGGGGAGTGGAGGTGTATCTCCATTCATTCTTAAATCCGGCGGAGGTGGGTGAGGGGTAAGCTTCCCCTTCTGGCCGCTTAATCCCGGGGTAATAAGCCACACTACCCATTGAATATGAGGCTGGATGTTTTCCTGGCCAGTCTGGAGCAAAATCACTTGCCGCACTGCCGGGAATCGAACAGCGATTCCTCAGTCCATCATGTATAGTTACTGTGCTCTTGACCATGTTTGAATACGTTTCAATACCGTATTCCCTTCCGTCTACAGTCTTCTGCTAGGCGGTCCCTTCCCTTCGGGTTTATCTATTAAAACTATAATTTTTTCATACTGATTGAGGCTGAGTGAACCGCAGGGCCATAGTTGTTATTAGGATTATTTCAGTGGAAAATTCCAGTAGCACCATCGGGAGTCGAGCCCGCGACATTCTGGCTTGTAGTGCAGTACCCCCTGTTTCCGTTCCGTTTTGTAGGTAGGTTTTATACTGTATTTAAAATTTGTGTTTCGCATCCGTGAGAAGTTTTACTCGGATGTGAATGGGTCATAAGTACAAAATTTCTCTAGATACGTACATCTGTGTTGCCGTGTGATTTTGTAACAGAAGGTTAATCGTAATTTGCCAGTCTTAAAACAACGTCTACAGGATTTAAGTTTTTAAGGGGTCGTCGGATCTCTTAGAACCGCAGAATAACGTATGCTGCGAATAAGAGTAATTTTATGTCGTAGAAGGGGAAACTTTCGCTGCTTTAAGTAGTCATGAAAGTGTGTAGAATTATATACAGTTTTGACGTTTTGCTGACCGTACGTCTCAGTATATTTAGCTTAGCAATTAACCAACTTGATGCACAAAATTTTTGTTTTACAATAAGTTTATTTCATACCTCTACATGTTTCGAGCACCATGTGCTCATCATCAGGAGGTCACAATTGTATTATACAGCCTCTGGTATCATCACACCTATAGGTGGCCGTCTCGTGCACAGGTTGAGAGAGGAACTTATTATAAAACAAAACTTTTGTGCATCAAGTTGGTTAATTACTAAGCTAAACTATGTGCAGTTATACTGTTTTAAAAATGTACGTTCAAAATTAATTGAAATGGCTTCTTAAACACATCTTTGTAAAGTCGAGAGGTGTTCTCTCGGTGTATAGTTTTTAATAGACTACGATGTGTTTAGTTTCTCGAGCGAGTGTCGTCCACACTTTATGCCGAATTCAATTTAAACGTTGTGTTTACTGCGTCTTCATCGGTTTCTGAAGGTACCCGGTGTGCATATCCGCCATGATGTGTTACTCTTTCCCCTTCCCTTTAAGGCGTTTTCGCAGGGTAATTGCGACAAGCGACTGCTAGTTTTGCTGTTCCTGTCCGTTCTTCTGCGGTGTGGAATATCTCGACTCCCGATAGATTTTTGTAACAATATATACTGACGATATTAGGAATCTTTGTCGACACTTTCCAATTCTGGTTAAAATTGCCTAAAAATAATACTTTACATGGAGACCGACGTATGTTTGTGAGTACTTGGGTTATTAAGGCCCTGTTAATTACCAGGGTGACCAATATTCCTGTTCTTAACTCTGTTACAGTGTTACTCAATTATCACACCAACCACTGCACATATATAAAATTTATAAGATTTACACATTAAAAATGCTTCGACATGTTTCGGTCCTAAGACCATCGTCAGGGAGCTATATATTCCTTGTGCAGTGGTTGGTGTGATAATTGAGTAACTCGACAACATGTACGGTGTAACAATAAAAATAAAAAATCTGTTACCATGGTTACTGGTGGCACTGTGGTTACCTTTGTTACTGTGGTTAAACTGGCTTTCAAGGTTACCAGTGCTATGGTTTTGCTACTGCGCCAGAACTGTTTTGATCTGTGGATATATCCTGTCTTATGTTCTTTCTGTCTTTATGAGTACTCTTCTGCAGTTTTTCATTAATGGTGCCGATAGACATTCGGTATGATTTCTCTGATATGGGTTCGACTGACTGTGAGTCTGTCGCCTACAAAGTACGTTACGAAGGTGAACACAGACCTAATGTTCTGACGGGCATTGCACTCTGCTATCCCCATACTCACTCAGTGCCCGACTTAGTAATTGTGATTGGAAATGTTGCTGTATTACTGAATTTTATCCCAAATCAAATGTTTTCTTGGAAAGGAAAATTTGTGTCTAAATTATGTAACATCCGGTGGCCCTGAGCTCCAACGGAACTAAGTGTATTACGCGTATTCTGCTGTAACTTAGATTTGAATTGGTCCTTTAAACATAATGAGAATGTAGCGCTTATAAAAACATCCTGAACTCTGTGTCAAAAAGCACATCTGTGGAGCATATGGTTTTATGTGGGCATGAGTGGCGTATTGGCTTTTCGGTGACTGGCGACATGTTGCAGCCAATGTTGTCATCTTCTCCGTACGTTCACATGTAGAAATACACGAAAATCTGGTGTCGCTGATTCTGGTGCGAAAATGGACAAAGTAGAAACTCCGGCTAGTAGGAAGGAGCTCATTCTTCCACACCTCATTATCCATTATCCTGTTCAGTATTATCTTCTCATCGCTGTTAATGCCCCCAGAAGAGTTATTGCCTGTAGGTTATTTGACCGAGTTATTGTGTACCTTATCTGTTCCGATGCGTACTGAACTAAAATACAACCCCAAAGATCGTATGCGTCGTATAACCTAAATTTTAAACTTGCAGAATAATTTATTGATGTCTACGAATTCCTTTGTAAGTATTTTTGGATCCAATCTTTTGATTTGCCTTCAGCTTCGTATACTCCTCGACAGAATGTAGAAACCGATTGACCGGTATAACAAATAGTAATAGTAATGATGATGATAATAATAATAATACATAATAATGACAGGATACTGAGAACATGTGTTTGCTGTGCGGTGTATGTATCGCATTACAATCAGTAGTTCATTTCCATAATGCGAACATTCTTGAAACCAAAACTGCTACCTGCATGGACCAGAGCAATTCTAGACACGCGTGTAGTTGCTCAATTAGTAAAGAAGTTCTGTGCCTTTTATGGAACCCCTAAGCGTTATTGCCGTGCTCACAACAGTCTGCTGCTGGACCCTGTTCCCAACCAGACCAATCTAGTCCACATCCTCGCCCCTTTATTTCTTTAACATCCATTTTGATACTGTCCCACAATATCATGTCTGATTCAATTGTGCGGTCTCTTGTCTTCAGGTTTTCCACCTAAGTATGTTCATTTGTTGTCGCAACCGTGCTTCTGTTTGCCCATCCCATTCCATTTGGATTTTGTACCGGTTTTGGTACCTTGTTTGGTGAATAGTACAAATTATGACGGTCGTTAGGCCCTGTGTTCTCGTATTTTCTCCGTCCTAGTATTGCTTCGTTCCTGTTAGGCCCAAATATACCTGCACCACCCTCACCGCTTGCTCCTCTGGTAAGGCAAGACACCGGATTTCACGTCCGTACAAAACAGCCGGTAAAATTAAGGTCTTGCGTTTTAGGCACACTGCAAATCAGTTATCAAAAGCGACTAGTAGCATTGTCGTGTATGTCTGTCCCTATGGCATAGTTTTTTTTGGGGGGGGGGTGAAGTTCGTGTTTGGGATGTTGACTAAAATTTGTGGACACATTCCGATTTTGGTAAAAGTCTGGCAAAAGGAACGGACACACTACGTGATGACGTAGTACGTTCATGCGATTCTTCTGTATAATGGAGACCGACCGTGTTTCTGTGTGGGGTGCGGGCTGAGGCCGATCGAACATTTGTCATAAAATAACAGCCGAGTCAGTGCTGTGTGTGAGGTAGGAGCTGAGGCCGAAGAAACGAAGGTGTAAACATAATCAAGCATGGTGGCCTCTGAATCCCGTGCTCATATGCGTTGGAACGTTTCAGAGACAATGATAGAACGAACGCGCCAGAAATGGTAGTCAGTACCATTTCGTTACCTGTAGGTCTGGAAGCCACGTACCACTACACTAATAAGAGAGTACCAGTCGTCTGTGATGAACTGCTTGTATGTGGCTGTAGGAACAGAAATCTGTCGGCAGCTTTGCGTTTAGTTCGACACGGCTGGTTAATGTGGCATATACATTACACAATTCTGCCTATAGCGCTTGTAACTGTCAATTTCAGCAGATAATGGAGATGAGACTGACATTGTATATGGACCGTAGCGTACATGAATATGAACGGTTAACCTTAAGAGATGCGCCTTACTCGTTTTGTGGACCGTATTTCAGCTTAAACTGGTTTTCAGCCACAGTTGCGTGTTGATTGCATGAGTAACACTACGTAAACAAATGGTTAGTGAATTACCCACACTGTGAAGCTGTAAATCTTCCTCGTATCATGTTTGTCACTGAAGGGCATGTTAATAACTTTTTGCTCTGCACTCATATATGAAATCTCCACACGTGACCGTATTCCCTTCTTGCGATGGCAATGTCATGTGTTTTACACATGTTTCTTGCTCTCCTTTTTATGCTCGTGTGTGAGATGTTTCTTTGGAAGGATAGGACGTATGGATATTGGGTTAGCAATACCGCGACTGGTCGTTGCTGGGAGATTCTACACCCGGATTCGAATCCGGAAGTGCACGGTTCGAGTTCTTGCCTAGTTTTTTTTTCTCTCTTACAGATACCACTTCGTATGATGTCACCGAAGGTGGTCATTCGCTTAGCCTGTAGTAGAGGACGCGTCTAAATGTGTAAACGTTCATGCGAACTTGATTATCTTGCCGTACTTTAGCGTTCCAACAAGTATCTTGTTATTTGATGGAGAAATTCAATGGCCGCACCGTACGAGACCTAGACCTAAGTGGGAGGATAACATCAATATTTGATTTTAAAGTTCATGTATAGTAATTAATAATAAACCAACCTTTATTGCATTTTAAGCACTAAATGTAAGAGAATCGTCCGGTCCTTAGCGTATCTTCCGCAATGCCGTTGTGTCTAATACTCGAAATAGCTGCTCGATTTTGGTGTCAAATATGCAGTTGTTAAACGGTTAAAACTGTTACTCTTACCGGGAATTTCAGTATATGTGTGCCATAAATCAACATTAATATACACTGCTGACTAGTGCCAATATATGTGTTTGGTGCTTGTCCTCCCAGTTGTGTATCTTTTATGTCACACGCCCTGTATGATTTAGTGGCAGCATATGTGTAGTTCTCTGTTGTTTAACATTCCGCAGGTAATGGTGGTTGCACTGACATGGTAGTATCCATGTAATTGTGATTATAGCCTCTCATTGACACTGTATAGAATATCTCGTTGTGTTCATCCAGGAACCATCTGAATATACTCTGTACTTTCTTCTGTATTGCTTTTAGCCTGCACGCTCGATCCTTATACACTTTGTCGTGTGGAGATGTCTGTTGTACCTTTGTGTTGAGAACCACAAGGTATGAGAGGTTTTAATGTGCTATGAGGGTGTTAATGACATTAAACTGGCCCAGGGTAGGGTATAGTGGTAGGTTGTTTTGAATGCGGCGATAGGCGTTCCGGTTCGACAATAGGCAGGAAATATTTCGACTAGCTGCTCATCTTTCAGCTTCTCAAGGGCTCTGGTCCGTGGAGTTAGCTAGTGATGCAGGTTAAATGATTACACCAAGTTTACCCTGAATGGCACAAGAAGAAAAAATACCTTGAAACTGTACACTTTAACGACATTCAATACAGTGACAAGGTTATGTCATACGGGTATGGGAAGTGGACAGTAACGGTACGTAATCGCAGAAGGTTCGCATCCGCTGAAATGTGTTTACTGAAGTCGGTGTTGAAAAGAGAAGCGAATACCTGTGGAAAGGAAAATTCAGATCATGTTGAAGGGATACAAAAGACAATAATATTCCCAATTATTCACATTTTGGGTTCTCAGTGGAAGAGGAATATCCGAGGGCCGTTGGTAAGAGGAATTGTCCACAGGAGAATTTGACGTGGTCTGAACAGATCTCGGTCGGTGAAGCGGACTGTATGAAGGTAATGACAAACGCGGAGTGAAGTACCATATGCGTTAAGGCTAAATAAGGAAGCGACGGTGTCGTGTAACTGGAAAGCGCCTGGTTACAATCATAGGTTATTTAATGCCACGGAGACAAATGAGGAAATGGGGTTATAACTCCACCCGTTTGTAACATAGTCGCAAATTGTAGTAATTGATCAGGTGCACACACTGAATGCATTGCATCTGGGCAAACTGCCCCCGATACCGTTTGTATAGGACGCTGAGATCTGAATTCATCTGGGATAACGCAGCCGACGTTTCGGGACAACCAATCGGTCCCTTTCTTCTTGGACTTCTTGACCCTTGAAGATGGAGCCGATAGGTTGTTCCGAAGGAATTACCACTATACGCTGCGTAATATCCCAGAAGAGCGCAGATCTCATCAACTTCGTGGCGGAAGCCTTAAAGCGTGTATCGGAAGTTGATGGGGCTTCGCACCGTGTGTGGCAGTTGTGGCGAATAGATAAATCCGTGCCCTTTCCGGTGATCGATGCGTGGTTGTTCAATTTGTAGCTAGTCCCTTTGATGACTGGGCTACCTCATTCATAATTAATGTGTAGTGTTTCTTTTCTATTCATTGCATTGACACGGCGTGTCAGATACTGTGCATAGGGAAAGAGTGATCGTATTAAATGGTAAGCTGTGAGAAATTCATTGGACCCGCCGTGTTTATGATGGTCATGATCTAGGCTGTGAGGTCCTAATCTTTCCCGGTTTCGGCATTGGACCACACAGTTAAAAAATGTGACTACTGATACTTAGAATTGCATTCGATGGCTTTTGAATGCGATGGGAATGTTTCCGTTAGATGGGCCCGTGGGTTTGATCAAACGATTGTGTTATTAAGTAAAATTAAATATAATTTCGAATCAAATTTGATTGATAGAGATTTCCTTTTGCAAACGTTCTGCAGTGGTGTAAGGCTGACACGTAGGAGTTGAGTGCCAAGTTTATATTCCCACCATTGTTAAGATTTTTTGTATGAAGAATTTGAAACAATGTGGAAGACAGAAGTTGTGTCGGCGTGTTTTGAACCTCTGCCCTAAGTGCAGCAGAAGAGATTGAGGAAGGCCACGTAAGACCTCACTCAGGCTGAACGGTGTCCAGGCCGAGATTCGTACTGAACATACGAATGGGTAAGGCTGTTGTCGATCTCAGTGTTCAGTAACTGCAATTGTGAAGGCGAGGCAATTACCTTCTCTGCAGGGAGCACTGCGATGTACCGCTGATCGCATTGCTTAATGGTGTGAACGTTCTGCATTAGGTCCAGTTCCTTTTAGTGAGAAATGCTGAATAGTATGAGCGTTTTGAGTGAAGTCCTATTGCTTCGTTTCTAGCAGTGAGCATGAAGTCAGCTACTAAGTCCAGGTGGTTCCTTCCCTGCAGTGAGCAGTGCTGGGTGGTGTGAACATTTGAAGTAAAGTCTAGTTACTTCCTTTCCTATGGTGAGCGATACTGGGTGGAGTGTACATATTGAGTGAAGTCCGGGAACTTCCCTTCAATGAGCAATGGACGGTGGTGCGGACGTGTTGAGTGGAGTCTAGTTACTTCCTTCCCCACGGTGAGCATTACTCGGTGCAGTGTACATTTTGAGTAAAGCCTAGTTACTTTTTCCTATGCAGTGAGCATTGTTGAGAGATGTGAGCATTTTGAATGAAGTCTGCTTCTTTCTCCCCTCGAGCAACAGTAACAGATCACAGTGCTGCATGTTACGGACGTCTTCAGGGGTTTGATAGTTTCTGACTTGCGCTTTACACCGTACGTAACAACGCTTTCTCAACTGTATAGTTTGCTGGTAGTTGAAGAATAAAGGACCAACTTGATGTCACTTGCTATTTTATTTCACTTCTTATGTGCTCAACATGTTTCGGACATCAATATATCCATCATCAGGAGCTTGCGACTATTCTGTTGAATTACCACATTGGTCGTATTGTTCTTGGTTCGATGTGTGTTGGAGTTTCGGTGTGGTTGGGTTGGAGTGGTATCCGTGTTGCAG
>Ga0123354_10012993_pt1 | contig 12895 bp, 13 predicted proteins | sample TergutLab28metaG_2_FD_97872 | JGI IMG/M metagenome (GOLD analysis project Ga0123354, IMG submission 97872) | Labiotermes labralis P4 segment gut microbial communities from Petit-Saut dam, French Guiana - Lab288 P4 | ecosystem: Host-associated > Arthropoda: Insects > Digestive system > Gut ...
AGTCGCTATTCCGATTGAGCTACCAGTATATCTATATCTATATCTATATCTATATCTATATCTATATCTATATCTATATCTATATCTATATCTATATCTATATCTACATATAATATCTATATCTATATTTATCTATATCTATATCTATATCTATATCTGTATCTATATCTACATATAATATGTATATATATATACTGAGCGCTTTTCTGAAATATTGTTGGCGAGGGCGCATGTTCTCGCAGATTCAATTCCGACTAAATCCATACTGTCGATGATTGATATTATCGATCTTATTTTCTTCTTTCCGTTTTCCTATGTTGATTGGAGCGTGTGTGCATTTCAATTACTGAACCAGTAAATTTATTGTCATGAAGCTGGTGCGAAATCTATGCTATTCAATATACCCCATCGCGTCACTTTTTAATTTAGCACTGTTAATAACATTGTTTTGGTAAACGCTGTAACATTTGTCACGGGAGATTCACTGCGCTGCTTAATGAAGGGTCGTAAATGGTGTGTGGTGATAGAACTTGGTAGAAGATACAGCTTTCGGTAAGGCGATAATCGTTGGTGCAACTAGAATATCAAGGTGTCTGCAGTGTCGAACATATTTGGAAGTTGAAGAATAAGAGATCAACTCTAGATGTCACTAGTTTTTATGTTTTATTTCACTTCTTCTATGCTCAACATATTTCGGACATTAATACATCCATCATAAGGAGCCGGCGACTTTTCTATTGTACCACCACATTGGTCGTGTGTACTTGTTTCGATGTGTTTTGGAGTTTCGGTGTGGCCACACGGAAACTCCAACACACATCGAAACAAGAACACACGACCAATGTGGTGATAAAATAGAAAAGTCGCAAGCTCCTGATGATGGATGTATTAATGTCCGAAATATGTTGAGCATAGAAGAAGTGAAATAAAACATAATAATTAGTGACATCAAGTTGGTCTCTTATTCTTCAAATATCACACTGATGCACGGTCCAGTATACTTAATATTTGGAAGCTTTTGTTTTGACGACGAAAAATAAAGAAAAATTGTTACTAGGCGTTTTATTTCGACACGGTAGGCCACAGACATATTATGTGTGAAAGGTATTGTAAGTAACCATTTAAATACATGGAAACAAGTTGCAATTTTGAGGTTATATCCGACACATTTAAACTTCCAGAATAAATATTTAACAAAAATACAATAGAATGAAACTATATCCTATATAGCAACCTTGGTTTGAGTAAATGAGTCACACCCTGGTTGCCAATGTTACCGAGTTTCAGTGTTTTCTGCAATGTATGTTCTGAGAATGAGCTTATAATCCAGTAAATCACAAAGAGATGTCAGTACTCTGAGAGATGGGATAAACTCCCAGTTTTTGCTCCAAGAATAAAAAAGGTTGTTATGTGTTAGTGAATGAGACAAACGCAAGTTGTCATTGTTGCCAGTAATGTCAGACTCGCTTTGTCATGTTGAGAAGAGGTTCCATATGACTTTCTGAGGCTGAATAAAAATTTGAGCATCCATCATGTAAAATGGTAATCACCTCCCATTGTCCACGACAACGCACCAATGACTGACGCAATCATCCGTCTAAAAAAAGAAACCTCCGCCATTCCCTTCTACCATCTACTTGGTGAATGTTCAATTAACCCTGCTACGTAACAAGCGACACTTTTGAATGTATAGGTGTCTTTGTTCACATGTTATAACAACGAGTGTAAATCCTTTTTGAACGGCCCTCGTACAGTATAGCATAACCAGATGACAGCACTCGTAAAATGAAAGTAAAGTTCTAAAATTGGGAAACGTTAAACGAAAGTAGCCGTGGAGTAGCGCGTGAATAAAATGGCAGCCCGTCATATGTGGGTGTCGTAGCAGCTAATAATGGACCCATAAATACATGTCGCAAAATGCTCCACTCTCCACACTTCGTTATTCAACAGAGTGGAATTTTGATATGGTACATCTAGTGCCTCTTCCATCTTGAGTGGCTTTCTGTCAACACGGTATGACAAAAGCTCAGGTTACGTATGGAGGATAGAACCTCCAGATAAAGAGGTAGCTGTGAATATATGCAGTTAGTTGCAAACAGTTGACAAGTGTTGGCCCTCCAGCTTGGGATTAGAAAAGAGGGTAACAGGGCCTCACTAAAAAAAATCTGTTGCGAAATATCCCACAGGGAAATATACGCGAAATTATCCTGTGGTAAAAAGTAAGCCGTATGAGAGGGACATAAAATTTGGAATCTGGAATGAGTGAAATGTCTAGAGTTTAGGATCACTGAAGACAGTTTCCAGACATTTAGTACAGTACAGATTAACTAGAGTAGAATAAACCGGGCTGATATAGGAGGCACCGAAAGAAGAGACGATAATATTTTTTGTGGGAAAGAAAATGAAAATGATTAATTTGGAAGAGGAGTTTCTTACACAAGGGTATTATTAATATTATTATACAATATGGATGTCTCTTGTCACAGGCCTTTTCTTCCTGGTAGTTCTCTTGAAGCAGCGGTGATCCCCACCGCTCAGGCTTCAAGCTTCACACTGCAGTTCTTTCCGTATTATGTGTTATGTTCCAAGTATAGCTGTATTTGTAGTGAATCTATCGAATGGTTTCCTGGTACTGCTTCCAAATTTTTCCTTAAGCTTCTCGTTACTATTCTAGTGGCTCCAATTATTACTGGTATAATCGCACATTTCAGGTTCCACGTTCGTTGCATCTCTATACACAAACTCTTGTATTTTAACTTCTTTTCCGCTACCTTTTGCACAACATTTCTGTTTGTGGGTATTGCCACATCTATCAGTGTGCATGTTTTCTCTTTATTTTTTTTAATTCTTATATCTGGCCTATTTGCTGTAACTTCTCTGTCTGTGTGTACTGTTTGATTCCACAACACTTTATTATTATTATTCTGAAATCGCATGCGGGAAATGAAGATAAAAGGGGTGTCTCAAAGGAGAGTTTCCACGATGCAGTGGTGGAGATATACGATCAGCTCTCGAAAAACAACTTTGAAATTTTGGTAGGAGTTGTCTTTGTAAGATTAAAAGAAGAAGATTCTTTCAAAACAAAATGGGGAAAAAGAGTTTCAGTGAAAACCGTAATCGTAATGGTCAAGAGTAAACTACTCTGCATTGAAAACTCTCATTGTCAAGAGCACAATTTTTCTAAGTAAATTTTGACCACTTCAGTTGGAAAGACTCAGAACCTCAGTAATAAGAAATTCGCAACAGGGTGATTGATCGCTACTTGATGGATGGGAGATAGCAATGCAATACACTTGCTGTCAAGTTTACCAGGAGAGCTGACTGTGACACTGATTACTATGTGATTGTTCCGAAAGCTAAAAGAAACTCTCACAAGCTCATAGATCAAAATAGAAGTTTGATATGGAAATATTTAGTGCCAAAAATCTAAAATTTGGCGAAGGTATTGAACACTATCAGATTAAATTTCCAAATATGTTTATAGCTTTGAAAAACTTAGATGACTGTAAGGGTTTGGAGAAAATATTATAGGGAATGCCAAAATTTCTGCTAAAGACACTCTTACGCCATTATGAAGAAAAGCGCATAATCTATGTTTTGATGAAGACTGCTCAAGATTTCGCAGATCGAAGGAAGCAGGCCACAGATGACAATACGGCACATGCGCATTGCACGCTAAATAACTACGGCTACACACACGCACTCAAAATGTGTAGTATGTAATGTTTTTCCACGGCATCAATGGTTACGCGAACGCGCCTCAATGTTACGTTTATATGAACATTGTCTGTCTTGTTATATGTATACAAGAAACTTCGAGATCGACAAGGAACTAGTGGCATTATAGCTCAGAAAAAGCCACAAGTAATCTAAATAAAAGTTTAACTGTTGTTTTAGATAAGGAAAGCGTATCAAGTTGTACGATTACAACAAGAATCGGCTGGAATCGATCTTCAGTTTCCCACCTCCTTAAAAGAAAACAAGAAAAGAAATATTTTTGATAAAACCACGAATCAGTGCTCAAGCTCAGGACAGAACTGTGAAGTTTCTATCTTTCTGATCGTCAAATTAAGGTGACTTCAAACTCCAGAGGATAGGCCAGACCGGTGTTCGTACGCGGTTCGGAGCCCTGTAACGTAGCATGAACATTTCTGGTAAACAGACCGAAAGGTTGATTACTGTGGTCAAGACAGTGTCCCACTGCTCCTGTATTCATTACATTACTACATATTTTAATATTATACTCCCATCACGAAGTCACACCTTTTATGATTCCGAAGTATAAATTTTAGTGTAGTTTCACCCCCTTCCCGTGCGTGACACACTTCGGCCCACAGTATATTCCGTTCATAATTAGGACAAGGCAGTTAAGTTTTCCAGCTTTCTGTTAACCGTTAACTTAGCTAATAGCATATCTCTGTGTTCGCGCGGTCTAAGGCGTGGGTCTGCGACCGTTCGCTTCCTGGGATTTCGGATTCGAATCCCGCCGGAGGCACGAATGTCTGTCATTTCTGAGCGTTGTGTTGTAAGGTAGAGGTCTCCGCGTCGGACTGATCACTCGTCCAGAGGACTCCTATTGAGTGTGGTGTGTCTGAGTGTGATCATGAATCCTGGATAATGAGGAGGCCCTGGCTCACCAGGGTAAGTTGCGCCACGAGCAAAAATATTACCTTAGGTACACAGCCCTGCAGTAAGTTCTGTCCCAAGCATATTGTGACCTAGAAGGAAAATGAATCAGAACATCCACTTTCCGAGCCAAATAATTTATTAGCAATAGTTTTAAGTTTTTACTTATAATAATGCCACTCAAAATGACCGCCCTCTTCCTCGACGCAAGCCTTGAGACGCTCCGGCCACCCTGTTATCGCGGCACGCACCGTCTCCAGGGGATCTATTCTGCTGGTTTCACGAGGGATCTCTTCAGACTGTCCGGGTTGTTATGAAGCTTTTGGCAAGCCATGTCCTCCAAAACAGCCCACAGTTTATAGTCCAGGGGGTTGAGGTCTGGACTCCCCGAGGGCCAATTCTCTGCGCTGATAAAGGCCGGAACTTTCCTCCGCAGCCACTCCTGAGTCGCCTTGCCTTTTGGGCAGTAACTGATTCCTACTGGAAGACCCATTCCTGACTACTGAAAAGGTCATGTTAAGCTGCTTTTCTACTCCTTGTACTACGTCCTCTTGATACACTCGGACACCAGTTTCACCCCTTTCTTGCAAAAATGAAGATTTGTCATGCCCTGATGGGAAGCCTCCCACCAAACCATGACGTAGGAAAAGTGATGGCATCGCTGCACCCCCAAAACGCACCTCAAGGGACGTTTGAGCATAAATCTTGTTGTTCTGGTTGCTATACTGCTCCTAGATGGTGAAAAATTTCTAGTCCGTGAAGAGGATGTTTTCGTGCCTGTTCTCAGCGTGCCACTGGAGGAGACGCTCTGCTGTTGTCCGTCGGATCTCCTTCAGAGCAGGAGTAAGGAGGTGTCCCATTGAGCGGTGGTGCGCTCTCATGTGTAGATCTTCCCTGATGAGGCCCGACTTGATTGGGTCGATATGTACAGCTTTCGGGACATGATTTTCTGTTTCCAGATTGAATTTCGGCGAATCCGCTCCGTACTGTTTTGATAGCGACTTCAGCCCTCACACTTTTCAGGTGTCCTGACCGAACCCTCTCTTCAACACCCCAGAGTTCCTTATAGCGTTTAATTGCCCGATAGACGAAATTCTGTGAAATTTTCAATGGTTTCAAGATTTTGAAAATTTGAGAATCTGATTTTCCGCATTTGTGAAGGGCCATCACAACAACACGGTTTTCCTTGAAACCCCACTCCATGTTAACACTGCGAGAGGCGTGAGCAAACTGCCTTGGCGCAAGTACCTTAAGGGTCAATAGTCCAAAAATAACCAACTTTTCAACTCTTTCCAACTCATTGTCTCCAGCCGTAGACTACATGAAATTTGGGACAGAACTTATGGCAGGACTATATAATAGTTAATCAGTGATTGATTAATTAATTTTGCGACCCTCTTCCAACTGCAGAGCACATGGTACTGATACAAGATTAGAATTTCCTGGATAAAATCGTGGCCTATTTGAACATTTTGCAGCATGCCGAATTCCTACGCGGTCTGTATACACACAGATATTAATATCACATGAAACTACAGGCTGGGGTCCAGGACGTTGTATTAGAAACAAACTCATGGTAGAGTAACTTCATCGTATTGTTATGACGAACACCCTGACTGACTGACTGGGGGATCACCAGAGAATTATGGATCCGGAAAATCAGAGGCAGGAATTTCATATTGTACTGGACTTTCCGCTCTCTAGTTACGGGAGACAGTGTATCGCACATACTGTAGGAGAGTTAATTCGAATGGAGAATTCAGAACCCATATGAAGAGGCGAATTCAGATACTACAGCCGCCCTTTCTCGAAGTCACTTTAAAAACCCGGTATTTAATGCCGCGTGGGGGCACTTTCACTGGGCATCGCGGGCAGTCACTATGTCACTTTAACAGCTTTTCGGACTCTAATCACTTCTCTGGGTTTTCTGATTACTATATTTATCATTATTTAAATTACTACACCTTTATCCAGACTAAAGATTGATCGTCACTTGTAACTCTTTAAAGACAACCTAAGCACCACTAGCAGACATGTGAGACTTTCATTTCCCTGTAGAGACTAGGAAAAGCCGGTCCCAGGGGCCGCGCGGTCTAAGTTGTAGTTCTGAGCCCGCTCGTCTGCTGGGATTACGGGTTCGAATCCTGCCGGGGGCATGGATGTCAGCCGTGCGGTACAACAACAACCCTCTACACCTACAATGAGTAGGTAGAAGAGGTCAGAATAAGAACGAGAGAGAGAAAGAAATAAAGACTGGGCGAAACCAAACGAGTCAAAGAATGTACATATAAAGCAACATCAAGGCGCTTTCTTAAAAGCATTTTTTTTTTCGGTGGAAAAGAAATAAATATTGCATATTGTGAACGTGTATGTGGCCTTAGTTATCCAGCATGCAATTTGCAAGCGCAGTATTGTCATTTGTTGCCTGCCGCGCCCACAATATTTTTCCACATTATCTCGTAAACGACACGACCTTCTAAAAACGTTGTTGAACACAAAATGTGTGCTTTGATTTCTTCTACAACTTTTGCCTGAAACATTTCGCATTCTAGGAAAAACTGAGTGAGGCATGGTCAAAAATGTCATGTGGTCGCCATGTAAAGTGCCCGTTATTCTTGTTCGATTTTAATAGTACTTGAATTTTCTCGACAGATTTTCGAACAATAGCCAAATATCAAGTTACATGAAAATCCGTCCTGTGGTAGCCGAGTTAATGCGTGCGGATAGACGTTACGGATGGACGGACAGACAGATATGACGAAGCCAACAGTCGCTTTTAGCGATTTTGCGAACACATCTGAAACCTCAGTTATGACAGCCGGTAAATTTTCGATCTTCCAAACAAATTTATACCGAAGACAATCTACAGCTTTGCCGCTACACCAGACAGACTGGCATATTTCAGCGAACTAGCCAAAAAAATGTGAACCAATTAGCTTACGGCACAAAATTTCATAAATGCACCATAAGCGACGTGGTAATGGTTTCAAATATGTTTTTGGCCCATACCGGTTTGAATTCAGTTAAGAGAGCGTGGCGGTTAACCCCATTACCCTAGATTATTCTATTACACCTGTAAGAATTTAACAGAACATTTCCGCTACATCTCGAACGCTATGATAACAAATTCGATAGAATCCGTGTGCAAAATGCCGTCATGATGCTTCAGCGCACGGCACTTATTTTGTTTACTCTGAATTTGATTTAATTTCCGTTCGCTGCAGACAGCGACAGACGTACGTGAGCACTGAACAGTGCCTTTTTACTGCGCAATAGAATGTCAATTTCCAACAATATGGCGTCGCGTGTCTTTCTCAGCGAAACACTGATGAATACAGGAAACAACAAGTGCGATGGAGAACGTACTCATTCTGTAGTCAACAGAATATTCTGAGAAACTGTACTGACATCTTCATTCGCCGTCTTGTTTTGGGAGGTCCCTGACTTTCGCAATATTTTATCGATCACACAGATTAACAGATTACACGTCGGGAAATTCGGAACTCACAAGAAACTCGCTCCACAAACAATCATAGGCATAATTTGAGGGGGGAGGGGCGATGGGGGGATTTCCCCCCTCCCCCATTGCCGCCCAATTTTTTTTTTGTAATTTTTCTGGTAATTGAGTCGAAGAGGGACAAATAAAAGATTTGAGGTGAGAGTGGGAGAAATAGGTGTATGTACATTAGGGATTGCTTCAAACCAATCTTTCCCCTTTTCCTAACTTGACTTCTTGACTTGACTCCTAATGCCCATGGCTGAATTGCCGCCGCCGCCGCCCCCCTCCCCCATAAAACGTTATTAGCCAAGTTACGCTAATTGCAAACATCCAACTGTCGTACTAAATCCTTAATGTCCAAAGTCACTAATATCGAAGTGTTATCAAAGTGTTCTATTGTGCGTGAATGTGACCCACTTCAATCCATCTCCGGTCCTCACAGCCTGTACCGGGTTGCTGATAAGTCCTTAGCTGGACCAGAAAGGCAACAAACTGCGCCTGTCAAAAATGTGATGGGCAGAGGAATGGATTGATTTGGCTAGGGTAGGGACAGGTGGTGGACTGTTGTGAATGTGGTAATGAACCTCTAAGTTCCATACAGTGCGGGGAAAAGAGCTTGTTTCCTTCCTGGTCGGGCTAAGGACTTATCAGCACACCTGTATAAGTATATCGAACCTCGTTCTCTTTTCCCTACTCCATTTCTGTCTTCCAGCGGGATTCGACACCAGAACTCCGTATTCAGAGCCACTGTTTCCATTCACAGTGATGTGATGGGCCTATTGAAACCTAACAACAGGTCCACCACGTGACATGAAGTGATTACAAAATGTCTATGGTACATTGCCCAAGTCATCCTGTAATGGGTCAAAATATCTTCCTGAGCATTTAATTGGAACACGTGTGATCTGAAACTTCAAGTGTTCTATAATATGAAGCCGTGTCGATTGGTAAGTAATTATTGATGTTTCGGAGGGGATTACTACCCCCATCCTCCGGGTAAATATAATCCTCTTCCTCGATCTCGACTATCACTAACGACATTCTATCAAGTCGTGAGGTGCAAGCAACATTCAAAATCAAAGTGACGTCCTATAATTGAATATGGTAATTGGATTAAAAAAAACTGCCTCTGTATAAAATGGGGTGGTGATTGGAGACGTGAAGGGCACGAAAAATCAATATGGATTTTCCAGTTTTATGGCCCTAAAACCCCATTTTGTTGAAACACGTGAATCTGGTGTCGTCTGAATTTGCACCTGCAAGTAACTTTTACAGCCTTAAGCTTGTTTATGTATGTAACACAAACGATATGCCTACATACCGTGACGTTACCTCTGATTTTTCCACACTTTGTCTGTGCATCACGGTTATGTTCCATGAACAAGAGCCACGACTTCCCTTTCAAAGAGACATCCTTCACTTCCGCCATATCTAGTTCCGTATTATCAGTAACGACAGATCGGTATTGTTGCCTTGTGACATCAGAGCGACATCAGCTCCATCTACTCAGAAGTTTCCGTTGGAAAAATATATTCAAAAATTATCCTACTCCATATGTGATAATTTTTCGAATTAAGCAACCAAATGACGGGGCACAAATCTCGGTCCGTATTTAGTTTTCAGCTACTGTAGTTAGAAATATAGGAATATTAAAAATATTAAATTGTTTGAGGAAATCTACAAATATTTTACGGGAAAACTGTTTCATATGTATCCTGTGAGCAGTACGTCGACAGTGTAAATCACTGACGTTTGGTATCAGAAACTCAAATTTATTCGGAGTCCGTACTTATGTAAAGATGAACAGAATTTGTACCTAAACTAAATAATTATTAATTAGTTACAGGTTTAGTATAGGTATATATTAGAACAACTGAACGAAACTGTACGGGTTAAACTGTTTTAAAATGCAAATATTATACGTTTTACTTAAAACAGCCGGAATCCGTGCTTATGAGAAAATGAGCTTAGTTTATGTAAAAAATATTCGTTATAGGTTTGATATCCTATCATAAAGTTTAATTTAGGTTTCGCGGAATCTATTCTCTCTATAGCTAAACGCTATACGTAGAAGTGCTCAAAGGCATAGCGATTGTCTGTCACTGAATGCAGCAGGAAACAGGACAATATCACACATTTCGCTTAAACAGTTCGTGTACAGAGACCACAAAGGTGAATATTTAACGAAGTTGGATCAACGGTGAGAATGTGTCAAATGTCTCGTGTGGGACTGCATTAAGCATAATGGCACATAAACTGATGATCCTTCTTTCTGTCAAAACTTGAAGTCGAAGGCAAAGCAATCTGATTTGTATTTATGGTAGACGAGGTGGCAGTGGGACAGGTTTTTCTGTGTCTTTTTCAGTTTTCTCCTGTCAGACCTATCCCACCAATGAAACAATCTTGTTATCATTCGTCAACCAAAGATCCTACGTAGTCTTAAACATAAGCATCTTGACTCAATAAAGTAAGGAAGAAAATCTGCCACTCCTGTAAACGTACCATTTGGAACGAATCAAATCCGATCACCTCTGTACGTAGTGTGGGGACAACAAACAGAAGTGTCAGTTCCGAACATATCGTCTACATGTCAGTTAAATACGTCACTGAACGAAAGTATAGAAACGTCAACACTACGGGGCGCAGCACCATATCATAGCAGAACGAAAAGTGTATTCGCACTGTTGCGAAAACCTTAGCAGTAAAAACGGATATCAATTTACACATTGGTTCACAGCGAATGGTCATTTTATTTAAGAAGAACAATAGGTTATCTAAGCAAAAGAAGAATGGGCGGGGCATGTAGAACGTATGGGAGAGAGGGAAGTTGTATACATGGTTTTGGTAACCGGAGGGAAAGAGACCACTTGGAAGACCCAGGCGTAGATGGGAGGATAATATTAAGACGGGTCTTCAGGAAGTGGGATGGGGCAAGGGCTAGTTCGATCTGGCTCAGGATAGGCACAGGTAAATGCGGCAATGAACCTTCGGGTTCTATAAAATACTGGGATTTTTTTACTAGCTGAGAACCTGTTACTTTCTGAAGGACTCTGCTCAATGGAGTAAGTAAGTAAGTGAGCATGCAAGAGAAGGCAGTTGATACTGGAAGACCAGATGTGAACTGCGACATTGATATTATTCTGTACAGACCAACAGGTAATTGAATCGATTTGCATTCCCGACGGAAGTTCAAATTCCATTACTTTTTCTGTTCGCTGTTCATTACTCGACTTCTTAAGCACCCTGCTGCATGCAGACGTATTTATCTTAAACTCTCTCCAGGGTTTTAGACTTGAAAGAATTCGTAATGAGAACAAAAAATCAATTACTAATAGCGAATTGAGGACAGGAATAAAATAGAACACTAACATATGGATAGGAAGGTCAGCGATAATGAAGGAAAGACAAAAGGAAAGTCAAAAGTAAAAATAAACATGGAAAGAAAGAAGATAGAAAGCAGGAAAAAGGCATCCGTAATAGCGACGCTGAGAACACATAAAGAGTTGCCCCACACTGGGATGTGACACCGTGTAATTTGGTGGATATATTATAGCCCTTAACTGCAAGGGTTTGTGTTTGGACTGTAACATGAAACTCCTAAATTTCCCTGTCTTTAAACAATTTCAAGTACTGGGGTAAAACTTCCAAGTTTATAATTCATTGTTGTAAATTTAAAAAAAGCTTTTAAGCCTATTTACGTATTTGCGAATGTCTACTCTGTCTACACTAGCGCGTTCGTCAGTGTCATATTAAACGAGATTAACTACCATGTAGCTTGGGTACAGTGTAGGTAAGACTTTAATTAGTGAGTTTTTTGTATATTTGGTATGTTTGTTAAAGGCCAGTCACAACAATTAAACCAAATTTATAAAAAAAAAACCCCCCGAATACAGGTGGCACTCTGTTCAGCTTATTACAATGTAGGAGCTTTACTCGAGCTGGTGATGTGTTAGATGCAATATGACGTGTGGGCTTTATGTGTTTGTTTTGTTCTGAAATTGTGATATGTGTAGACTATAGTACGGTCCAGTAACACCAATGAAAGTGAATTCAGCAACGATGTTTCTATTGTCTTGAACATTTCGATAAAACAGCGAACGTGTTTTACAATAACAATAAAGCTCATTAACACCTAGCTCACGCGTCTCTCTTGATAACGTAAGCTTTAGCAAATACGGCTCCATTTGTACATGTCTTCTGCCAAGTGACCTCGCTTAATGCAGCGTCGTGTAGGGTAGGGCAGGGTGCCTGTAAAACTATTAAAGAACAAAGTACTTTTATATCCAATGCCCCCCGCTTTCCGAAAGAGCACTGCTTTTTGGAAGGTTTCCAGACTTTATTGTTTTTCCTTCTGGTAAGACAAACATGTGGATAAATTCTAACGTGCGTCATCCTCGTTGTGTTTTGTACATTAGTAAGGAGTTAGGTATGTTGACACTTAAAGTCGAACACAACTATATTTGTTACTATATTATAGGAGTTTACAACAACGACATGTTTCGGCTCTATATGTGGACCATCATCAGTTTGTGGTTAGACTTAGAGCTTAGGCTATACTAGCATGCGTGTAGTGGTCTTGGGGCGTAATGGGGCGGGTTCGAGATATCATTATATCACAGGGTACCATGGTCCCGGGTGTATCTGGTAGGATATCGTCTTTCTTTATTCCCCATACGGACTATTTCTTTTGCTAGGAGGTATAAGATAATGTAATATATAATATATATGTATAATTACTTAAGCTAGGACAAGAATAGATACAATCAGTGA
>Ga0123354_10012994_pt1 | contig 12895 bp, 7 predicted proteins | sample TergutLab28metaG_2_FD_97872 | JGI IMG/M metagenome (GOLD analysis project Ga0123354, IMG submission 97872) | Labiotermes labralis P4 segment gut microbial communities from Petit-Saut dam, French Guiana - Lab288 P4 | ecosystem: Host-associated > Arthropoda: Insects > Digestive system > Gut ...
ACAGGCCTATGGGGAGCATGCTTTGTCGAGATCACAAGTGTTCAAGTGGTTTAAGGCATTTTCAGAGGGCCGTGAATCCATCGAAGATGAACCCCGCTCTGGAAGACCTTCAACTTCAAAAACGGATAACAGTGTGGAGATAGTGGGAGCCCTTGTGCAGTCTGACTGTCGACTCACAGTGCGAATGATCGCTAGTGAGTTAAATTTGAACTACACCACGGTCCATCAGATTTTAACAGAGGAATTAGCCATGAAAAAATTGTGTGCGAAGTTTGTTCCCAAAAACCTGACAATCAAACAGAAGGACAATCGGAAGGACATGTGCCTTTATCTTCTGGAACGGATCCAAAGGGACAGAAATTTCTTGAAGAATGTGATTACAGGTGACGAAACATGGACCTTTGAGTACAATCCAGAAACAAAAAGACAAAGTAAGGAATGGCACACATCTGCATCACCACGTCCGAAAAAAGTGAGGAGGAGCAAACCAAAAATAAAATCCATGCTCATCTGCTTTTTTGACAGTGAAGGGATTGTCCATACAGAATTTGTGCCTGAAGGACACACTGTTAATCAGTTTTATTACCGTGAAATTCTTGAAAGACTAAGAAAAAGAGTTGTTCGCGTGCGACCAAGCATTGCTGACAATTGGATGCTTCATCACGACAACGCCCCTTGTCACACGGCGATCTCTGTGATCGAATTTTTGGCTAAAAAGGGCATTCCTGTTGTTCCACAGCCCCCATACTCCCCTGATCTGAGTCCGTGCGACTTCTTTTTATTCCCAAAACTAAAGTTTCACCTTAAAGGACGCCATTTTGGGATGGTGGAAAACATCGAAAAAGCTGTAACCGACCAACTAAAAGCGATTCCGGTTAGCGACTACCAGCGTTGCTACGAAGAGTGGGAACAACGTCTCTGGGGGTGTGTAGCCTCCCAAGGGAACTATTTTGAAGGGGACAAACTCGATTTGTAGTTTAAAAGTAAGTACAGAGTTATTTTGAATCAGTCTCATTACTTTATTTACAGACCTTGTAAGGTGCAGCACTGGCATAGTTTAATTACAAACTTCAAACCATCTCAGATACATTGTTGACTGTCACGGTAATGTCATTTGACATCAGGATATTTCTAGATATTTGGAAGAAGAGGTGTTGACAGTGTTATGATGCTGCATCTGTTTTTGTCTTGGGATAAATATAAACCAAGTGAAGGAAGTAACTACCCAGTTGCACCTATTAAACAAAACTAATTATTGTTGCTGGTCATCTTACCATGTTTCTTATTCCTTTCTTTTATTTCCAGAGTATAAACATTTTGTGATTCTGATTAAATTTTAGGGAGCTTCCTACTTTGAAAATCTTCTGGAAGTATTGGAGCAGACATACAAATTTAAATTAGAAAGTTTCCTTTGTGCAAACACAGTATCAACGAAAGGCCTTGGGTTTGCTGGTTTGGCATTGATATCTGCGCAGAAGATATTCTTGTTCCTTGGGGATCTGGCCAGATATAAGGAGCAGGTCAATGAAACGTCAAATTTTGGAAAATCTCGACAATGCTATATCAAGGCCCATCAAATCAATCCAAAGAATGGTCGTCCATACAATCAGTTGGCAATCCTGGCTGTGTATGCTGTAAGTATGATCAACTTTGCTATTGATATAATCATATATAAAAGCCAGGGTATTTTAGTCACTGTAGTGAATACAGGCTGGGCAAATGAGATTTAATTTGTGACAGAAGCAGGGATTTTTTTCCTCAGCACCATATGTAGAAGAACTCTTGGCTGACACAGTCCTCTTTCCAGAGAGTACACTGCTGCCTAGCATGGAGGTTAACAGTGCGTGGGATTTACCTTGCCCTCTCCATATGTCTTTGTGGGAAGGTGCTTAAATAAGCGTATGGGTAACTTTAATTCTTATCACCATACATATATGGGACATCCAGTCCAACTTGGTGAGATCCAAGCCATGTCTGACAGCCTTTGTTTGTATGGTGTGTCATTGCAGTTGTGGAGGGAATAAACTTTTTGTATAACATATTTAAATTTAGTTGACTGCATGACGTCCCAGTCGTGTTGGTGGGTCTCTTTCTGGCCTGTAGGTCAAAGGTTGTCATCTGCTGGATTAGGGGTGGTTCTTGTAGCTCTGACAACTAAAGGTATCTTGTGGTATGTGAGGTATGTAGGATGGTAGAAAATTGTCACCATTTTGGGTGACCCAGCTACCATCGCCTACTGTGTGCGTTGGTAAATTTCTGCTGGTCTACACATTACATCTGAGAAGATGGAATTCTTCACTCTACCTATGTCTCTATATAAAATCTCATTGTCTTCCTCATGTTTTGTAAATCTTATTTTCTCTTGTTGATTAATGTGTTTAAAACAGAAGTGTATGGTTCAGTTGCATATTTCTATTATTGTTTTTGCCACACTTTTCTTATTTCCAGAGAAGAAAATTGGATGCAGTTTATTACTATATGAGAAGTTTAATGGCGTCTAACCCGTTTCAGTCAGCTCGAGAAAGTCTGCTGTCACTGTTTGATGAGAGCAGGAAAAAAGTGAGTATTTAACTGCTCATACTGGGATGATCATTTCAATGTAGATACAGTGCAGTTTGTTCAGATGAACTGCTGTGCCACTCACTGATTACATAAGCTTGTAATGTGCTTAAAATTTGTCACAGCCATTGTAGTTGGGGTGTTTTGTTATATTTACAAGAGGTAGTAGTCATTTTCATATGTTGTGGGATTAGCAGGTTTCTTCACTGTGACCATCATCTCATACTCAGAAAATGCTGTGATGTTTTGGGAACTGGATGTTTTTCTATGAGGTGAAAGACAAAATACATAAACATGATAATTGTAAGTTTTTTATATCACTGTGAGAACCTTTAGGACTGAAGTGTTACAGAAGGTCTGGGCCATCTGTTGGTAGGTATACGAGGTTTGTTCAAAAAGTATCCGGACTGACCACAATACATGAAGTAGATAAGACTTGCGGGGTTTTAACCCTAATTGTCTTCAACATAATTCCCTTCCGCAGCTACACACTTCGCCCAGCGTTTCTGACACTGTTGGAAACATTTTGCGAACTCCTCTTTCGGGATGTCTAATGGCGTGGTCATCGAATTTCATTTGATGTCCTCCATTGCCTCAAATCAGTGTCATTTCAGAACTTTTTTAAGCCTTGGGAATAGGAAAAAGTCAAACGGTGCGAGATCTGGTGAGTATGGCGGCTGCTGCAACTGAGTGGTGCCGTGTTTGGCCAAAAACTGCTGCACAAGATGTGAATCTCCTGTTATTGCGAATGATTGTTCTAACTTTAGCAATCATTTTCTCGTTTCTTGATGTTGATGGTTGTCCTGAGCAGGGGTCGCTTTCAGCGGAGGTTCTACCCTCTTTAAATTGACAAAACCAGTCAAACACTTGTGTACGACCCATTGCATCTTCACCGTATGCTTGCTGCAATAATTGATATGTTTCCATTGTGGTTTTTCTGATTTTAAAACAAAACTTGATGCAAATGCGTTGTTCGGTACTTTCGCACATTTTAAAAATTGCTATGACATAAACGCACATGCTACTTCTGCAACCTACTACAGCCAACTGAGCAAACGCAGCCACTTGCAACTTGTGTCATGAGTTGCTAAGATATGTACAAACATTTCAAGACTGGTTGCAAACACATCCCACCCAGTGAACAACCACTACAATTACAATCCAGATACTATTTGAACAAACCTCGTATTTCTTTGTTGGGTTAACTTACATCAAGAGAAGACCTTCATAAACTTTGCCCTGGCCAGCAGAGGAAAACGTGGGTTTTAAAAATTTGGGATATACATTCATTTGGCTCTTGAAAGTGAGATGGTTAAGATGTAGAAATACTGGAATATCTGTTGTGAGTACATCACAACTCTCAGCTATTGTTGCAGTGGTTCTTTAATTTTATTTGTCCACTGCCCAAAATTGTAAATCATAATTTCCTTGTGACCCCTACATGTAGCAGCAGTACCTAGTCAGCTGAAAGCATCAAGTTTGCTTGTTGTTTTGGGAGTTCATTGTTGGTCAGAAGGTCCTGGTGACCTATGCTTGGTGATGTTGAGTTGAGAGGTTAACTGCAGGAAGTCAGTAGTAAACTCTTTTTACATGTTTTACAGTATGAACAGGCAGAAAGAAAGCGTCGTGAAGAACAGGACATAAAACAGCGTGAACGAATGAAGGAGAAAGAAGGGGCTGGGAAAGAATCTGGTGGTAATGGATTAAGAAGAGAGTATTGGGTACATCCAGAAGGTGGACGACCTCGCCTGCATATTACCACATCCACTGTTCAAGATCAGCGGAATACAGACAGTGAGGAGGAGGAACTTGCAACACTCAGCAGTATTGAGGTTTGTTTATAATAATTCTAATTACCCAGTTAATGGTGAAAATGAAGTGTTTACTTGCATTTATGTAATGTCTTCTGATATACACTAATTGAAATCACTGCACCAATTCTCATCGTGAATCCAAATCTCAAGCAATGCTGAAACACAAACAGAATTATTAAATGGGACATGTTGTGTTGTAATTTGGCATATGGGAACCAGTGTTGCAGCAGAACATGCTGGCTGTGATCTTGTACCATGAATAATCAGACAGTAGGTTTGTCATAACATGTTTGTCATTATCTTCCAGACAGCATGGTGTGACATCCCAGAAGGCTCTCATTTGGTGCCACCATGAGAACCTAAGTTAAACACAAATCTGCTTATCTACAGGGTGCGGCATTTAACGTTACCCATTTTGAGTTGGCAATACTGCTTGTGTGGGTTGTGGGAGGGGTTGCTGACAATGGTGGTTGGGTTCCGCATGGCCTTGGATTCAGTGAACAATGGAACGTTGGTCCATGCAGCAGCGCATATTTTGTGTGGAACAGTTCGTGTTAAGCAAGTTGATTGTATCTGTGCAGCTAGAGTTTCGTCGGAAATTTGGTGATGATCGGCAACGTGGGGCTGCACCTTCAAGAAAAATAATCAGTCAGTGGGTGCGTCAGTGGCATGAGACTGGATCCATACAGGTTAAAGCCTGTACCCATCGAAACACCGTCCGGTCACCTGAAAATATCCAGCATGTGAGAATAGCTTTGGAGAGGAGTCCACATCGATCAGTGCGGCGGCATTCCCAACTCTTGAATTTGTCAGACAGAAGTGTGCAACGAATTTTGCACCTTGATTTGCATTTTCACCCGTATAAACTGCAAATCATCCAGGAATTAACTGCTGTGCACAAAGCGTTGCGCGTCCATTGTTGCCAACAGATGGTGCACATGCACGCTAACCTTGGGAGGTTCCTCATCATGAGTGATGAAGCAATATTCTCTCTCAGCGGCTCTGTAAACTGACAAAACTGCCGATATTGGGTGCCTACAAATCCACTCCAACTTCACAAGTGGCCACTACACAGTCCTCAGGTTGTGTGGTGTGCCATTTCAGCACAGGGAATTATTGGGTCCTACTTTTTCGAGGGTGATGACGGTGTCTGTGTGACAGTGAACGCCGAATGTTATGACCACATGTTGGAAACTTTTTTCCTACCTGAGATGAGACTTCGCAACTGGAATATGGCGAGAGTGTGGTGTCAGCAGGACGGTGCCACAGCCCATACAGCACGACTCTCAGTGAACACCCTACATGCTGCATTTCCCGGGCAACTTCTCTCTCGGTTTGGTGACATTCAGTGGCCGTCCAATTCACCGGACCTTACTGCAGCTGACTTTTTATGGGGGTATTTGAAAGCTCAAGTTTTTACTCACACCCTCCTTGACATTAACAGCCTTAAAAATGCAATTCGTCAGGAGATTGCGAATGTTACGCAGGACACTCTTTGTCACGTCATGGCAAGTGTATCTGGGAGATGGCAGCAATGCCTTGATTGTCATGGACGACATCTCCAAGACGTTGTATTGAAGACGTGAGGCTTTTTGTGAATCCAAGACACTGACTGACTTGACCTTGTTCAGTTGTATTTATTTCTGTGTACAATAAATGTGTTATCCTACTTTCAAAATGGGTAACATTAAATGCCACACCCTGTATATACTTTGCGGTGTCCATCTTTGATGCTGAGCATCGCAGAAACCAATAGTGACAGCCATACGGCATGAATGCAGATATTGATTTTAACCTTTATCAGCCATGTGGGATGCCCATGTCCCATTAAATGTATCTCTTAAAGGCCAAAAGGGACAATGCTGTACCTCATAGATGCAGGCATGTACATTTGAAATGAAAATAACTTTAGCTGTCAGCGGCTACATTGGGATTTAAAGGCCGGACAGTATAGGTTAATAAAGGATAATGCTGAAAATCTCTTAATGTTGCAATTACCAGGGAAATCAGAATTTGCACTGTTGTTAGGGAAAACCGGAACCAGTTACAGCAAGGATAGAGCAAAAGTGCACTTGGAGACAACTCACTTCTTAATTAAAACTTGTCCCCTGTTATAATCTTGCTTTTGATTTATGGATACTCTAAACTTAAATTCTGATTCACATTTGTATTAGTTCAAAGATAGTTTTGAGAGTAGATTTGAGGTTTGTACACCAGTGAAACTGTAGCATGTGGGCTTCTGGTTTATGGCATACCATAGTACAGTAATGAATGGCTGCATTTTGTTGGACCTTGTTGCCTCCATCTTGAGTGCAGAATATTCATCCAGCTGGTTGCTGTGAAATGTTGGCATCAACTTACCAATCTACAGTTGTCATAGCCCAGAAATACAACATTTAGGTATTTTTTGCGTGTGACATGCAAATCATTTTACGCAGTTCTAGAGGGAAAACACTTCTCCTGCATCTCCTCCACCTCCAGGATGTTATTGCCAGACTTTCCTTCACTCCTGTCTCTAATTCAGACAGTAATGTCACATTCCTACTTCTCACATGGAGTGCTGTAATTGTAACATATAGACAAATTTTTTGTATGGTCAGGTGCTGTGTGTTTGTGTAAAAACAATAACTGTTAATTATATAGAGTAACAACGGGCTAAGCAGAAATGTAGTTTATGAAAGAATGTCTTTAGAGATTCATATATCATGTTTATGTTCTAGCTTCTTGCTGGACTTCACATGTTTAGATACGATGGTTCATTAGTACCAGTAACACATCTCTTATGCTGTTATTCATTGCTTTTTATGTCTAAGATTGTATATGACAGTGTATATACTGCTGTCACTTTCTTCTGGTTTTAGCCTACTTATCTTCCAAAAAGTGAAAAAGTAAGCTTTTGAGATTATGGTGCTGTGGTGTGTGCGTGCATGCATATGTGCAAATGTGCATGTGCATGCATGTCCTGTGTCCTAACTTTTGAACCAGTTGACCAGTTTGTCATAAGATTTGGTGTGAACATAATGCTATTATAAGACACCCCAAGGACATGCTTTATACTTTTCTAAAACTAGTAATAAAAATGTGGTGGGTGCTCACATTGCAGTGGGAGTGACACAAGCGAAGTTATTATAAGATCCTAAAATGATGAATAGTAGAAGGTCTTGGATAAATATGTGACTTTTATTTTTGTCCTTTCAAAATGTAATATAATAATACAAAATTATGCTGTGCAAAGGTTTTCTTCAGTTTTTGGTTCAGAATCAGTAACTATTGAACTGTGTGATCTAAGCATGTGAAGTAAGTAACACAACAGTGATGGTAATAATAGACAGCACAACTGGAAATCTGTGTGGTAGGAAAGTAGTCTTCTTGAGTACTGCATGGAACTCCTTTGTTTTTTTTACAAACTGGCCTACATATATATGCTAGTTGTGCAAGGGAGAGTTTCATTATGCTAGAGATACAGACAGTCTTCATGTTAACCCCTTTCTGTCTTTTGAAAGCTCCCCACCACAACATGATGTGTGGTGGAGTGTTACATCTTTATTTTGACATTGTTTGACATCTGTTTTTGTGCTGTGCATGTGGGAATAGCAGGGAGGAGGTTTATGCCTTCTATATCAGAATGTCTTCACTTTTAAATTTTTGTGCTTATTAATTTGTGCTGTATATTTTAGGGGTGAAGTTGGAAATGAAAGGATGGGGAAAGGTCAGTATAAACAGACATACTGTCTGTAGTGTGAGAGATATGTAACTGTTTCTGAAGCTTTATAATCATGTCATGTTCCCAGTGAATACTGACGTACTGCTACTGATGATCTGTAGGTTTGTATCTTGTTTGCAAACCGTAAATTCCAGCTTTCATTATTCACAGGTCAACAAGAGATTTGTAACAAGCTACCTTCATGTCCATGGCAAACTGTTTACTAAAATTGGGTGAGTATATGCATAGTTAATTTATGGTTATCTTTTGTGTAGCTGGAATGTGTGAGTGTACAATTTAGAAACTATCAAACTTTTGAAAATGTATTACCTTACTGTGTAATGTCATGTCTTGTGAGAATGGCTGGTGTTTTAACAAGTGTTGCAGGAGCTAAGCTTGTAGTTGAAATCATGTTTGGTGGGGATAAAATGTTAAAAATTTGTGCATTTTTTAAAATATTCTTGTAATTTTATGAAGGATTTATAGTGTGATTGCATGACATTTCCTGTTCTTGATCATAATTTTCTTTTTGCCAGTTAATTTAGTAATTTGATTGTACTGATGCACTTTTAAATGTGTTCCAGAATGGAGACGTTTCAGGAAGCAGCTTTGCAGATGCTGCGTGAGTTCCGCGCATTACTACAGCACACTCCAATTCCTCTGAATGCAAATCGTTTTCTTCAGCTTTTAGCGCTCAATATGTTTGCCATTGAAAACACACAGCTTAAGGGTAAGTGCTGTATTATTTATATTGTTGGTTTGTGGTAGGTGTAGTTATTGTCATTGTCATCTTTTTGAAAATTGTCATCACATTGTCATTGTTGTTTGGGAATGGTAACTTTGTCATGACCACTGTGTGAGATGTGGTTCTCACAACAGGGACCATAAAGAATGATGTCTTTTGCAACATCATGTCATGTAGTATGGTGAGCAGGAATAGTTTGCAGTACACACCTTTGGGTTTGGCATCTCATGCATGAGTGTGACCACAAGGATGCAGAAGGGGTAGCATGTGGTTAGTGCCAGACCTGCAAGTATAAGTCAAAAGCTATGCTTAGTTAATGGAAGTAAAGGATAGTGGAATTGCACTGTTATTGAATATACTTGGTTACCGGTATGACATATGCATACTAATTCTTGCTTATGAATGATGCCCATAAGTCCATCATTTTATGTGTTCACATCCTTGCAGAGCACTGCTGCAACCGATGTGCTGTCCACATATGTCTGCTTGTCCATGTAAAGAAACTTGAGAACCACTGAATGGCTTTTCATGAAATTTGATATTTGAGAATTAAAATAATTGTAATGGCATTTCATTTGCCTTTATATCAAACAGCTTTAATGACCACTGTAGATGAAGTCCTGTATGCATCTCCATGTGCATGAGTTTCCCCACGCTTGCCTGCTCTGCATGTATGTGCAGTTCACATCACTCTCATTTATACTAATGTTCGCTAGAAAAATGGGAAACTACAAACTGTCTGCATCGCCAAATTTCTAGACAAGTGAACTTTTTCTCAATGATAACAGAATTTACTTGCTCCACAGTGCTGGCATCTATGAAGTAGGCCCTTTTCACTTTGCACAGCATACCCAGTTATTGCACCATTATTGGAAGCTTTTGCTAATATCGTTTGTTCATAAATCTGCAAATGGAGCCTATGATTGTTTTTGAATTGTGTCGGTATCTTGAAATCTTCTTCCTTGCAATGCCAATTTGTCTTTCAGTCAAGAGAAAGAAGTCAAAATGAGCCTGATCTGATGAATATAGGGGGTGTGGGGGAACAGTCTTGCCATTATTGGCCAGAAATTTCTGCAGAGACAAAGCAGAGTGAAAATGGGTATAGTTGCAGTGAAGCAACCAATCTCCAGTGCACCACTTGTCAGGTTCTTTGTGCTGTGTATCATCCTTTGGACATAAAATGTCTGTATTGAAGTTTGGAAAGTTTGTTCCTGTGTATTGAATTCATGATGTACGATTCCAGACAAAATGGAAAAAAACAAGCAGCTTACGTTTCACACTGGAACAGAACTGTTGGCCCTTTGTCAGGCACAGAGTGATGGACTCTTCCATGAAGAACACTGTCATTTCATTTCTTGGTTGTTACCAGAAATTAATATTTTGTCACCTGTTATGTCCTTCAAAAGAAATTGTGGGTCTTTTTGAAGATTTTCTTGAAGGTCCTGGCACACATAGACACACAAATCTGCTTCTGCTAGGCACTCAACAGGTGAGGCACATTTTCAGGCAATCTGTCCCATGTTCAGGGTCCTTTTTAAAATGCTTTCGCATGTTCCACATGAGACTTCCAGCTATTAGCCAACTTACGGATTGGGACACATCTGTTTTAATGGGCAGCTTCTTTAATTTGTGCCACATTTCTGTACATTTTGATGGTAGTTTTATATCATAAGTGATCAGCATCCTTGACTGAAACATTATTCTTTCAGACTTTGAAAACCAATCCAGTGCTTCAGTTTTGCTCATTGTTATCTCTATGAAAGCAGGTTTTAATATCTCAAACGTTTCTATAGTAGTTCTTTCAAATTTGAAGTAGAAATTGAGACACATACCCTGTTCATTATGAAGTCTGCTTTTTTAAGAAGGGGGCAGAAATCCAGAGGTATGACACACAGCGACACTTCAGAAGGTGTTCCTTTAAAATTAAATATGCTGAAACTTTTAAGTCAACAGCAAATGATTCCTCAGTTTCTGCTCTGCCTTTGCCTAATGAATGAATTGTGTACAAATGTCATTTTGCAGCTAGTTCACAAACCTTCTCATCATACCTCGTAAGATAGGAAGTGCATGTGGCGTGGTTGGTAGGTGAATTGTGTTATGTGCAGACTGTTTGGTGTTTCTTGGAAGTATAATCACTGCAAAAGACATCTCATGTGTTAGTGAGGGCGCAACAAATCTGGGTAGCAGTAGGTATCTTAGTTGACATTTTACCTGCCAATCAGCATAGTTGGTGTGCCCACCATCTTCTTCCATTCTGGGGAAACTCACTGACAATGGTACTCAACCGTAGCTACCTTATATCTCCATAGTTATAAATTGTTGGTTATGGCACATACGGTAAAAACGTTTGACAGAACATAGTTATCAAGTGGATAGGACTACGCCTTATATTCAGGAGGCTGCAAGTTCAAATTTTGGCCTGCTTATGGGTTATCTTGACAAGTGCTTTATGGCTTTCCTCAGTCCTTTCATGTAAATGCTGGAATATGTCCTCAGTGTAGACTGTGACAGCTTTTTTCCACTGCTTTCCATTTCATTATTTTCTACCTGTTCTATAGTTCAACATTATACAATCTGAGCTATTGAACATACCATTAAACGAGCCGATAATAAATACATTCATAGGACGTTTGTGTTTAAAATAGCCTTTTTCTTGTATGTGGTACATTTTATTGTACATTACAGATGAATTTGAAACAAATGGCACCAGTTTTTGTAATGTTTGCATATAATAACAGTAAGTGAACATGTTTGCTCTGGGCTATCCCTGAATTGTAGTTGCTAATATATAGCTGAAGATATTGCTTGGAAAGTATATGCTGTAGTAGGAAGTGTCTGAAGCTTTTATTTAACACTGCAGGTGCAAGCCACTAATCAAAATTAAACTGTCGTTGGAGCAAAGTCCTTTCTAATTGTGCTGACACTGTTTTTCTGTAGGACATAATACTTACAGGTGTGGTGGGCTTTCACTTAGCTTTGAATTACTGCCATGTTTTTAACTGTTATTACGCACATAGATGTTTTAAGTACTAATTCATAGGTGTATTTATGATCTGTCAGTATACAAAATTTAACATGCTGACACTAAAAATGCAGAAAGAAGTCTCATGAATGGCAGGGGTTGGATGACCAGTTTTCCAGACCTATGCATTCATTGTACTGGTATAGCCTGCTGCAACTCCTCTGGTCTATATTAAACATATCCGAATGCTTGTAGCTAATGAAGGTTATCACATGGTTTCAATCCCAGCAATTCAGTGAATAGCATTGCTACGTATGAGCAGTGTGCTGGAGGGTTGTAATAGCTCCACAGAGATGTGGTGAAGTTGTTGTATGGAACTTCTTTCTGTGATGTTACTACAGTGCCACTGACACATTAGTTATCACTGTCAGTCCAGTAGTGTTGTTGTAAAGAATTATGGCAAAGGTGTTCTCCAATAAGTAATGATTTTGTTGTGGACAAGTGTGATTTTTTCATTGTTCCCATCACTGTAGAGGATGGAGGGAGAAGTAGCGTTCTTTACACACTTCTTTGTTTCTTTATTAGAGAGTTTCAGCATGTTATATAATATCTTTTTTCACTGTGTGCTGTGTTGTGTCGTAATTTTGTAATTCGTTGTGTAGTGTTTTGATTTATAGGTTCTTTACGGACTCAAGTGATGTAACACAATGACAGTCATTTCCTCGTTGCTGAGCCATACCTCTTTATTATGTCTTCTCTACAAATGTCACTGATCAGCAGATCAGAGTTTTGTACAGATGTAGTGGCAGTCAGACTTCAGAAATATTGTACTGCTGTAAGTGTATTTTCTGTTCTCCAAAATTTCCGGGCTGGCCACAGGGCTCATTCAGCCTCCTGTTTAGTGGTAATGCAGTGCTATCCCAGGGATGAGGTGGCCATGGCGTGAAGTTGATCATGTACCTCTACTCACATCCTTGCCCCCCCCCCCCCCCCCCCCCCCCAGAAGAAAAAAGAAAAAAAACAAAAAAAAAAATAATTTTTTTTTTTAAAAAAAACACACCCAAAAAGAAAAGAAAAAAAGTTATTGAAACAAAAAACCAAAGAAAAAAAGA
>Ga0123354_10012997_pt1 | contig 12894 bp, 6 predicted proteins | sample TergutLab28metaG_2_FD_97872 | JGI IMG/M metagenome (GOLD analysis project Ga0123354, IMG submission 97872) | Labiotermes labralis P4 segment gut microbial communities from Petit-Saut dam, French Guiana - Lab288 P4 | ecosystem: Host-associated > Arthropoda: Insects > Digestive system > Gut ...
ATTCTTGACGCCGCTGACCACATCAGAAACAGCCAGCTGAAGCTGCTACGTGCTACCTGCGCGGTTCACAACCGAGCGGCAGCCTGTGTTGCGGCCGGCGGTGGCATTTTCGTAAATCAGCTTTAAGCACCGATAAATTCAAATTAAAGGTAATTTCACGAAGTTAACTTTACATTCGTACTTTAAATGGATCATGTATTATGCTGGTTTATTATTTTGTTCCGTTTATTGTCAGTAATCGTTACCTTCTCTTCTGAGTTTCAAACGGTCATAACTCCGTAACCGTCCAAACTCGGACACATATTTATATGAACTTTTTGATCACAAAGACCTAGGAAATCACCTCCTGCAGTTATGCCCTAAAATCGTGAAGCACCCTGTATATGCATATGTATGCATATATATGTATGTATATATGGATATTGGTTAATCCACACTGTTAGTAACATCTTTTTTGAATGTATATAATTGCTTATTTTGTTTGTTGTTTGGTTAAGTAAAGAGAAATACATTGCTAAAATGTATTCCAATTTCTAACATCCCCCCCCCCCCGCACAATTCCCAACGTATTTTACGAAAACTTCCAGTGCAGGAATTTTTTTTCCTTGTATTCAGTCTCCTTGCTGTAACAATGCAGTCCTTATTTCTTCTACTATTTACGCACTCCTGTAGTCCGGTATAAAAAGCCATTTTAATTTCGCTCTGCAAGAGCCATAATCCAATTATTTATCAAGCCTCTGCACGTTTTTTTAATTTTAATGTGATTATTCTCTTCGTTACACAGGCCAAATTCTTATTGAATAACAGGGCTATTCTAGAGGCCACTCTTTGCTCTACAGACACTCCAGAAACTAGTGGAAAATAATCTCTTCAATTTTACCTTTATTTTCTTTATTGTGGTCGATTCGCATATTAAGAATTTCGAATTAAATTCACCTCGGCCTCGATGACCATATTCCTTCAATTACAAATCTAGAGCACTTATTCCGCATTTTGTTACGCTTTGGAAAGATTTTATTCTAATGCAACGTTGTCACTTTTATTACTTGCCACCAATATTGTGAGATTCAAACGCGGCCACTTCCTATCATTTTCACTCATCCTGAATGAGGATACATCCACTTTGGTTTAAGGAAGTCTGTATTGAAGGTATTTTGCTCCAATGAAATTGTCTCGATTACTTGCTACCACACAACTTTCGTAGACACCACAACGTCTTAAATGCTGCTACAGCCTCGGACATCTAAGCTTCCTTTATATTTTTATGTATCCATGTAAATAAAAGCAATGGATTTGTGTCACCTGGTGGCATAACATGTGTACCAAATGTCATGATAAATAGTCCCACATTTCAGGAGATGAATTAGCGGTAACGTGCAAGGATTACGAGTTTTGTCTACCTTAAAGAGGGTAATAATTTAAAATCCGTGCTTCTTGCGGTATAATTACGTACACAGATTCAAAACTACACACTAAAATATCAACTAAGTTATTTTCCTTATCACTGTAATTTTCACTGTTAAAGATTTATTGAGGAGAAATTTGGGCCCACGAATATTTGACGTTTTGTAGAACTACTTCAAGATGGTCAGTTTGTCACAAGGAGTATACTTCAGAAAATCAAACTAAAAAATCTCCGATATACCCGTTCCAAGTGGGATACAAATTCCTTATCTCAGACTTCAAGCGCCCCTAATTATTGTGTGGCGTGTCTATTGTTCAGTTTTCCAGTGGGTCGCCGCTTTCCGGTAACATAGTTTTCGGTTTATAGCGTTGTCAGCTGTTACATTTCTCTGCTTCATAACCCTCTCCTCTTCCTCTTCCCACTTCACTCCATTTCGTCCTCGTCGTCTTCTTCCTTCCGGTGACAAGGTAGTTATTAGCTTAGGTCATCTGTTATCTTCCTTGCGCACTGTGTCCATAATATGTGTAGCATATTCATAGCATTAACTGAAGGAAAATAGTAGTGCAGCATTAAAATAATTAATCTGATATATCAAAGTTAGGAAACGATATGATATGATGTGATATGATATAATTGTTAACTGCAATTGGGTTGACACCCGGCGGCAGTAATATATTATACAATTACACATAAAACAATACAGAAATGACACAATGAAACAGAATACACAGAATAGAACATGCATAACAATAAGAATAAATAAAAATTATAATAAAAATATATAAACATGAAAATAAAAATACATAATTTACAAAATTCAACGGAAGCAGAAATAATATATAACCATATATACACTGACAAAAAAAATGGAACCAAAAGAATATGAAACAATGTGATAAAAACGAAAAAGCCATATAAGCAGCCAACTTCATATGAGCTATATATCTTCAAATACAAGGGGGTGCTGATAAGTCCTTAGCCCGACCAGGAAGGAGAAAAGGTACCGCGAACAAACTCGGGATTTATTCAACATACTCCCCACGAAGCTCAATACACTTCTTAGGCCGTTGCTCTAACTTCTGCAAGCCACTCAAAAAAATTCAGAATTTTGTCCGTCCAACCAGGTCTCCGCGGCAGTAATGACCTCCGCGTCGGATGAAAAATGACAAGCTTTCAATTGTTTTTCAGTCCAAGGAACAGGTGGTAGTGCGTCGGGGCAGATCCGGAGAATAGGGTGGGTGATCAAGACACTGGAAGTCTAGGTAGGCCAGTTTCTTCTGGGTTGCAAGTGAACGGTGAGACGGGGCATTGTCGTTCAAGAACAATATCCTCTTGGTGACCTTCCTGCGCCGTTTTCCCTTCAAAATGTCCTTCAATTGCACCACCAGAGATGAGTAATACTCCGCGTTGATAGTTTGGCCCTTTGGAAGATAATCAATGTGGAGGATGCCATCTTGATCCCAAAAAAATGGAGGCCAGAACATTTCCAGTGGAATTTTGCACTCGGAATTTTTTGGAGTGGGGTGAGCCGCTATGCCGCCACTCCATTGATTATTGCTTTGTCTCCGGGTCATAGTGATATAACCAAGTTTCGTCCATGGTTACCAATCGCGACAGGAAATCATTTGGATCGCGCCGAAAAAATTCCAGATTTTGCTCAGACGACTGCCACTGTTGACTTTTCGATCCGCGTTCAGGCATTTCGGGACACACTTCGCGGAGAGCTCCGCCTGTCCAAGTCTTCATGAATGATGGACCCAACCCGCTCACGTGGAATTCCCAGTTGCTCAGCTATTGATTTAGCCGAAATCCGTCGGTATTCCAAGATTAGCTCGTGAATTTGATCAATAATCTCTGGGATGGTCACTGTTTTGTGTCGTCCAGGACGAGGCGCATCACAGGTGGAAAAATCACCATGATTAAACTGGACCACCGAGTTTTTGACGGTGGCACACGATGGTGCATGTTCCCCTAATGTTTCTGTCAGAATGGCGTGAATTTCCTCTGCGCCTTGCCTTGCATAAAAAAAAAAGAAAACTTGATTACAGCTAGCGTCTCGATGTTGTTGAAATCGCGCGCGTCGCCTGACATGCTTACTTTTAGCCTCTGTAAGAAGAAAAGACTTGCAGTTCGGCACATGAACAGACCCCTCTTTCCAACGACACTATCGATTTCGTCATACGATATCGGAAGTAGGTCGGGCTAAGAGCTTATCAGCACACCCTAGTAATGTTAGACACCCTGTTACTAAGACTTTCACTACACTGCATTACACTTCACCCAACCCACTTCACTTCACTACACTTGCCGACAATTCACTTCCTCTCATTTAAACTTACCCCAACTTCACTTCACTACCCTCTCATTTGGCTTGACCTCATTTGAATTTCCTACCGCTTCATTTCACCTCACATCACTACACTTCACCTCACTTAACTTCACTGCAATTTTAGATGATTTTCGCCACATTTCAATTCCCATCATTTAACCCCGTTTTTAATTGTTTTCCTAACTCTTTTTCTAAAAATCTTAAGTTTAAAAGGGAAAGCCCCTAACGCTTCTCCAGGTTGTTGGTTCCAGGTTTTAATGGTTCTATTTATATTCGTTCTTTGCTTCCTGTCCTTTATTTTCCGAGCATGATCAACCGTACTCAAATAGTAAGGCTTTCGCAACCTGTCGCGGGTACCTTTCCTAGCTCGTTCCCCAGAGTACGCTTTAAAAAATGGCGCATAAGCGTGTTATCATCCTACGGTGAGCCGAGGTTTCCCAGTCAAAATGATTCGTATGATTTTTAAATTGAGCAGCTTTCTTCTGTACTCCGTCTAAGTATAGATAAATTCGCCCAATCTTGAATATGGCGAGGATCCACCACGTGTCAAACGTCAAATCTTTGCACAAACATGTATGTGTGTATCTTATGTTTATTGGACCGTGCATCATCTTGATATTTGAATAAAGAGAGACCAACTTGATGTCACTGCTTTATTATTACATTATTTACTGCACAGCATGTTTCGGATGTTAATACATCCATCCTCAGGAGCTTGCGACTTATTTGTTGAGTTATTTCATGGGTTGTATTGTTCTGGTTCGATGTGTATTGGTGTTACGTTGTGGTTTGGCTGGGGTGGTGTGGAATCCGGATGCAGGCTGAAGCACTGCTTCAGCATGCAACAATACAACCCATGAAATAACTCATCAAATAAGTCGCAAGCTCCTGAGGATGGATGTATTAACATCCGAAATATGTTGAGCAGTAAATAATGAAATAATAAAGTAAGTGACATCAAGTTGGTCTCTCTTTATTCAACTATGTATGTATGTGTGTGTGTGTGTGTGTGTGTGTGTGTGTGTGTGTGTGTGTGTGTGTGTGCAAGTTTACAAATTTATAGAATTGGTGTTTCGGCATTTATGCAGTTAATTTCCAAAGATGGAGGACCTATCTCTTTTTGCGTACATGAACGACACATTTTGCAAAATGCTTCTGACCCACATTTCTGTTACAGAACTTGTGTTATGTGGGTCAAACCACAAAGTTTTCGTGAAAAGATCGTAGATGGCTGCTGTATGTCGTAATTTAAACCCCAGCAAAAGACATCCTGACACCTTTATCAACGTAACATTGTTAAATGTGTTGGGATAATTTAATCTAAGAGCTATTTCTCCCGGGAACCATATCTTTGCGGATTATAACTCACCAAGGCTGATGTTTAAGTCCCTCGGCACTTTTCTATAACAAGATTGACGTAGTATAAACAACTCGAAAATACTTGTGTGGTATGAATATATGTACTTGGTTGTACGGTTAATCGTGAGACTCTTGCAAGCCGTCTTCAAAATGCTGTTAGCTACTTACTGGAGATCTTATTAATAATACATATTGTAAACAACACAAAATGTTTAGTTTGTGAGGGAAGGCACGCGTATGTCGTTAGCAAAGAAAGCCCAACTAGTTACTTAGGCTTATTTGGCATTCGTTCCTTTTAGAAACGAGACCTAGGCTGACATATTGAAATAAATTTTCCTTTTATCCTGACTCTAATTAATTCCCTGTAATTATGTGGTCATCGGCTTAATCGTTAGCACACCTCATTAATAAGTTTCACAAAAACATGACGTGTAACAGAATATTTAAAAGTTACTTCATTGCAAGAAAAATATGGACTCAAATTAATCATACGATGACAGGATGTACTTCATACATCACTTACTCTAAGTACAGGCCTGTATAATTTTGTGGCACTGCCTGGTGATTTGCTTTTGGTAACCGAATGTGTAGCGTCATGTATTGTCTTACTTCACAATCACCTTAGTGAGGGTACATCATGTGTTATGCGTTTTCTTACGCCTTATACACCCTGTGTTCTCTTCTAATACAAAGAATAAATGGCATTTAACTTGGGATACAAAATGTTTTTATGGGTTGAGCTTGTAATTTGGGCGGTCTAAGTTAAATAAATTGTTACATTTGCTTATACTGGGCTGTGTTACTGCACTGTTTGTTATGTGCAAATATCTGTGAGTGGGGAGGAATAATTTTTTTATATTAACCTTTTGGCGCCGGAATTATTTTTTTAATTTTAGCACACCCTGTATATAAAATGTGAATAATACAGAAAACGAATACATTAGAATTATGAAACAAACTGCATTTTGAAGAGAAAAAACGGAGAGTATATACCACGCTTAAAATATTCAGTACCTATATTTGTTGAATAAATATATAAAATGTAACTTTAGAGGTTAGCGGTGCGGTACGACCACTATAGTTGACATTAGGCGTCAAAAGGTTAAACACTATACTTTAAGGGGCACGCGGTGGCGCAGTTGGTTGAGGCATTGCGCAACAAGCCGGAATGTCGCGAGCTCGATTCTCGATGGTGTCATTGAAAATTTTCATTGACATAATCCTTCCGGCCACACTATGGCCCTGGGCTTGACTCAGTCTCTAACAGAGATGAGTGCCAGGAATATTTTCCGGGGGTAAAGGCGGCCGATGCGTAGGGCTGACAACCTTACCACCTTCATTTGCAGATTGTCTTGAAATCTGGGAGCCTCAAACTCCTGGAACCGTCAGGGCCTCTCCAGTCCTGTAATTGGATTGCTCTTACTATACATTAATGTGGCGCCTCATGGAGAGCTGTACGGTTAAAGTAATAATGTTAAAATATTTATATTTTGAAGTAGTTTATCTCTTCTTTTGAGATCTATCGCTGTGTCACTGGGTATTTGGTTCCGATGTTTCGAGATAATGTAGTTGTCCGTCTCTAAGGGTAGCAATGTCCAAATGAAATTAATAGTAATATGTGTTTTCTGCCATGGATTAGGAAATCATCTTGAATGAGGAGACAAGTTTTTTTTTTAAATTTTTATAGAGATCCACATTAGGAACTTCAGATTCGACGCTCGAAAAGAAGAGTAAAAGTTAAGATATATCTTAATCTAGCAGGTTGTTAGTTACAATGGAAAATGAAATTAGCATAATCGTGTCAGGTGACTCGTTACAAAATGTTTTAGCCCACTGTTATTACAATATATGTTAATACCATAAGGTTTGTTTGCGACATCATAGTCTACTGAACTAATGAGAGGATATTTTCAAGATGGATATTTTTAGAAAACGTAAGCTATCTTATTTGTTTTTTTTTATTATTTCTTATCACAATTATTTTTAGAAAAAGTCTAAATATAAAAATTGACATTGCGACCTCAAGCTATAACAAAGGTAAACTAACATATTGTACCTGCTTCTCTTGTCCTCCGCTTAGAGCAGCACTATCTACTTAAAACTTTTTATTAGCTATTTAAACATGGGAGGAAATTATTGTTTCTTGTTTTCACTTTGTTTCTCATCCGTTAATCTCCGAAAGGAATTATCCAGCACTAGTCATTAATAAGTAAGATTTTAAATGTTTTTCATAATTAAGATGTTGTCATTTTTACTGATTAAATATGTCACTCTTTCTACGTGTGTAGTGACGGCCGGGATAGCTCAGCCGGTATAGCGACTCGCTGCGAGAATTTCCGCACCCATCCGGAACGACCCTGGAACTCACCGAGCCTCCTGCACCATGAGTACCGGGTCTTTCCCGGGCATACAGCTATCGGGGAGTGACGTTGACCACACACACCCTCATCTAGCACTAAGGTTAAGGAAGAGTAAACCTAAACCTCTACTCCCCCACTGGGCCTTCCTGGACTGTTCTAGGGCGAATCTTAACTTTTACGTGCGAATTATTAACACGGTACAACAGGCAATATTAATTTGTAAGCGCTAAATTTCGGAATTCGAGAGGAATCCGACGCCATAAAATCCGTGACAATAAAGAGTATCAGATCAGGCGCATTTTGTTCTTTCACTTTACATCTGATCAACTTATATCCTGCCTGACATCGAACTATAAACTGCGCCATATGACCTTAAATTAAAAGCCATTTCATTGGTACATAAATAAGAATCGTCAAGTTTCCCTTTTTAACTAACGAACTCACATACACGCATATTCATAAGTAAATCCTAAATCGGCAGGGGGCCTAACTACCTTGGAAGAGACTTTTATATGTAAAATGTATTAACTACACTAAAACTAACGAAAGAAGTCCCATGGATAGGATCCTTAGACACAGCCTTCGAAATATCACACTTCCTCTTCGGCTTTCGCTATATACCGCGCCTAAATTTTAGCCCCTTGTTTCTAAAAATGTTGGTAGTGATATGCAATTTGTAACTTTATGCAACATTATGCAATTTGGGCTGGATGGCTGAACTAGGAGTGTAGAGGATTGTGTAAAATTAGTCACAGAGCAGCAAAGGTAAAGCAATCCCATTACAGGCCTGGAGAGGCCCTGAGGTTTCCAGGAGGTTGAGGCTCCCAGATTTCATGACAATCAGTACATGAAGGTGGTAAGGTTGTCAGCCGTACGCACCGGCCGCCTTTGCTGCCAGGAAATATTCTTGGTACTCATTTCTGTTAGATGCTGAGTCAACCTCAGAACCATAGTGAGGCCGGAAGAAATATGTCAATGACACCATCGGAAATCGAACCCGCGGCTTTCCCGCTTGTAGCGCAGTGCCTCAACCAACTGCGCCAACGCGTATCCCCATCACGGAGTAGTACTCATCAGTAAACATCGAACATTTTCATCTTCGCTACCCATGGGACAATTTGCGGCGGATTTTTTAGAACATAAACTTCTAAAATGTTATTTCGAACGTGGTAATTGAACTGTGTATGATAATTTGAAGATATGAAATTCACAAAGTACTCTGGATGGACCTAAGTAGACTCTTTACATCTACGTACGTTCCTGTAACAAACGAAAATGGTCAAAAGGTTCGAGGAAGTACGGATTCAAAATTTTATGTTCTCTAATGCATCTAAAGTTCTTATTTCAAAACTTATCCATTTGTTTATTTCCTGTTGTCATAAGGTTTTTCCTATATTATGAGAAATTGCAAATTTTTTATGATATATTGTTTTATTCCCTGAATATTTTCGTGGAAAGGATTGGCGCTTTCAAAATCCGTAATTGTACCACATCATCATTCAAATGTAGCAGGGATTCGTACAAGCGCATGGTGATGAATTTTGTTAAAAATATGTTGTTATTTGTGTCACATAATTTAAAAAGATGTGATTGTTTGTAACAGCGGAAAGCACTGCTTAATAATTGATTTGCCTCTGCGCTATGATAGTGAAATTACAGTAAAATATAAAATATTTGAATAATTTTCCGTTGTTCTTTTGAGAAAGAAATATTTCATGCAACATAGCTACACATTGCTAAGATTTTATATAGTTATGATAGAATGAATACAGGGCAAAATCGGAATGATAGCGGAGAAGGCCGAAGTACTCGGAGAAAAACCTGTGCAGGTGTCATTTTGACAAAAACCACTTCGACATTAACTGGTGGGTGGGTGGGTGTGTGGGGCGTAAATTTCGATGAATATCACTTTCTTCTGCAAAGTAAGATAATTCTACACCAGTCCACTTTGTGCTTGCTTAGGCATGTGTTATATTGTTGTTTGGCCACCCCTGGATAAGTTCTGGCGTTGGCAGTATGTAAATTTTGATCGAACCTTAATTACTGTAACTAGGTCGTTGCAGACGCCATTGGAAGCTTGCAGTACCGGAAGCGAGGGTATTAGCTTGACGCATGACGTGCAGTATGGAGGCACTTAGACGGGACAGCAAAAACCACACATAGCGCCTTGCTACACACTAGTTTGCTGGGTGAAAGAGTGACATATTGAAGAATACTTTCTTAAACTCTTTGCTCTGCAGAGTCTACGGTACGAATAACGTAAATAAGTGAGAAATTAACCGTACAGACAAAATAAAGAGTATTCGTAAAACACGCACGTATATAATATTTCGTGTTGTGTGAAAATGTTGTGCTTGGCCACATTTCCTGTACGTGTGTAAATACCCATAACCTAAATTATGCCACCACAAAATCCTACACATTTATTCACTAACTATAGTCTCATTGGACAATAAAGCTTCAATGTACAAAGAAGGAATAATGAAAGAAAGTGAATAAACACAAGCAAAATTAATGAATGATTGAGGGCACGTTCAATAGGACTTCTCAAGACAGACATGAATTAAGATGTCAGAATCACCGCAGAAATAAGACAAAGTGATGATAAAGCAATGAAGAGTTTGTGAATAAAGTGGAAAATGTTAGGTGGAAAAGGATGAGCAAGAAAATTCAGATAGATAATGATAGAAAGACATTCTATACGTTTTGTTATTACTCCTAAATATTTAGAGTAACAACTTCATAATTTTTTAAAACTCTTAATTAAAAAAATTCTGCTTTAAGATATTTTAAACATTTATTGAAGCGCCTAAGAACTTCCATTATTTCGAGCACTGAAACATTACGTATTGTAATACTGATGTAAAAAGCCTGATTTTTATTTTTAAAATGTTTTAGGGCCTCTGTAACGTACCATTCACATGAAGAAGCATTCTGACTTAGTGTAGAATATCTATTGAAATGCTTGGAAATGAAATTAGACTTGACTCCCAACACAAGTACGGTTGACAGGCTTTGTGAAGTGGGGTAAGGTACATTGTGAGTAGCACTTCAGGGCGGAATGTCGTGGCTTTACTAGTCCGAATTAATTCAGGCAAGACTTACGTAATTCTTGTTGGAAAATCAAACGGAAAATGAATGGAAACCAATTGTTTTGTAAAACCTTTTTTTTAATCTTTGTTAATTTAAGTGTAGACAGGATTCAATAGTGCAGTGTGTTGTGGTTTATTTTTATGTGTAAGTGGGGGGTAGATTGTTTGCTGTTTGGATACCTACCTGTGTAATTTTGAAGGAAAAAAAATTAGTAAGCTCTCTGGTATTCTTTAATTATGTGAGGACAAAAATTTGTCTTTATTGAACATAAACATTATATTTTATCTCACACAAAACACTGTGTGTTTCAATTAGAAGAACCAGTCTGCTAATATTGCGCAGGGAGGCGAACACTACTAATATTGAGAACCGCACGAACAGAAAGACCCTATTTCAAATAGCTAAAACGCATCGGCCGTGAACTATCTCTATTCTCCTTCCTCTCTTCGATTATAAATTACATACAGGAATGTCATGGCCCCAGAATTAATTCTGAAATGTTTTATCGCTTCGCAATGAACATCTCTATTAGAGGGAAGAGCGCAAACAACCTGCTTGTAGAGTAACAGTGTTATACAGGGAAAGATATTTTAATTCCGATAAAACATCGCATCTATGAGCAATGCTGACACACATTACATCCCTCGGGAGTCGGAACTGACAAGACATTTTTTATTAGGCGACCATGAGGTCACAAAATGAGGTACCTTATTAATATTAGAATTTAAGGAATTTTAGGCAAGACGTGTTTGGTTTTAAGAATTTATGTTTTATGGGAACATGTGTATAGGTGGGTGTGTGTGTGTGTGTGTGTGTGTTTGTGTTTGTTTGTGTGCAGGCAGTAAATGTTTAATGACCCGGTTCTCAGAAGAAAATTCTTGGTCTCTGAGATATTGCAACAATGATTGTTTTCCTTAGCTCTGCGATTCTGGAACAAGATAAAAAAAACTAAAAAAACCATTCATCATCTTCAAGAAGTAATTAGTTTCTGCTTTCATGCTCCCATTTTATAAATCCTAATTAAAATTTCTCATTTTCTAGTAGATTTTTCTTCTTCATTTCCCACGTTGAAACATAGTATGCGTTAGATTCACAAAACTTTCAAGTGAGGCAAGTATTTTCTTAGTGTTTATTTAAAAATAGACTTAATTTTCTTTAGTAACTGTAAATTAGTTTTTAGGGAAAATCCAAGCTTATATTTCGGAAGATTAAAGAGATCCGTTATACCATATTGAAGTGTTAATTGCCAGTTTCGTAACCTACCCCCTCTATATAACAATTACCATTCTCACAGTTGAATGCCCCATTGCAAATCATCTTACTGGCTTTCATAACTGATGGTCTGTTATTTCTAAGCTGCTGTATGGTAATGCAAGAATCTCATTTTACGGTTCTGCAATACCCTTGGTGTGAGTGAATGAGTCACATTCTGTTCTTTTGAGGCAAGTACGAGAGTTGAAGAAACATTTCCGTTTGATGTGTATTGGTCCGTGCATCATCTTGATAAATGAAGGATAAAATCCAACTAGATGCCACTTATTAAATTTATTATGCTTATGTTAGGCTCAATATGTTTCGGGCATAATTATGTCCATCATCAGGAGCTCACGACAATAGCGTTGGTTACCACATAGGACGTCTGGTTCTCGAGTTGCTGCTGGTTGGAGGTTAAAGTGCAGGCAGGGTGGATGAGTGTCCGGACCGAAGGCTGTAACACGACAGAATGGTACCTGGTTGGATTTTATTCTTCAAACATTTCCGTATTTGGAGTAGAATGTTTAACGCAACAAAATAGCTGTAATCGGTCAGATAAGATTAATACTTCGAATATAGAAACGACCGATGGAATAAACCATGGAACAGCGTGTGGATATTGTCGCAACCAATCATGTAACGTACACATAGCTTGAGTTTATAAAACCTAAAATTTACCACACCACTTCATTTCCCATTCAAACTGCTTCATCGAAGAATTCTGTCAGTATATGAGAGAAATTTTAACTTACTTACTTACTCCATGGTGCAGTGTCCTTCTTGAGCAGGTAACTGGTTCGCAGCTACTCAAGAAATTCCCCGCATTTCACGGAACCCGAAGGTTCATTACCGCACTCACAAGCGTCCGCCACCTGTCTCTATCCTGGACCAGCCCAATCCAGTCCATATATCCACATCCCACCTCCTGTAGATCCATCCTAATATTATCCACCCATCTATGCCTAGGTCTTCCCAGTGGTCTCTTTCCCTCCGGTTTCCCCACCAAGACCCTACACACCCCCTCTCCTCACCCATACGCGCCACATGCCCAGCCCATCTCATTCTTCTCGATTTTATCACCCGCACAATATTGG
>Ga0123354_10012998_pt1 | contig 12894 bp, 7 predicted proteins | sample TergutLab28metaG_2_FD_97872 | JGI IMG/M metagenome (GOLD analysis project Ga0123354, IMG submission 97872) | Labiotermes labralis P4 segment gut microbial communities from Petit-Saut dam, French Guiana - Lab288 P4 | ecosystem: Host-associated > Arthropoda: Insects > Digestive system > Gut ...
GAAGGTTAAATACTTCTCCATGAAGTATGGAAACATTGTGACGATAAAGCAAGCAGCAGTCCTGTTACAGGCCTGGAGTGGCCCAGAGGGTTCCAGGAAGTTAAGGTTCCCAGATTTCGTGACAACGACATAGGGTGGTGGTAAGGTTGTCAGCCTTACGCACCGGCCGCATTTATCCCCAGGAAATGTTCCTGGTACTCATTTCTGTTAGAGGCTGTGTCGACCCCAGGGCCAAAGTGCGATCGGAAGGATTTTATGTCTATGAAAAATTCCACTGACACTAGACGGGAACGAACCGATCCGATTTGTAGCACAGTACCTTAACCGCTGTGCCACCACGGTCCCCATTGTGACAACAGTAGGTCCTTAAAGAAGGATTTGATTCCCAGTATATGAATTTATTCCATAACAGGTCATAAATTTCCGTCACATACAAATATTATGTTTGGCAGAAAGTTTTGATCGCTAAGTGCATAATACGACGGCTTGGCTTTTAAAATCGAAGTTGTTTATCGTCCTTGCTCTATAAATAAGTTGAAGAGGAAGTGTCCTTACAGTCGTCCTGATTCCTTGTCTACGTACAGTTGCGGTTCTGTATATGAAAATTCATACCCTGCACTTCTTTGTAACATTCACACTTCCCCCTCACTGACGTGACATTCCAATTGTAGTCGTAGTAAGGTGCTACAGACAATATTCAAAATTGTATAAGTCAGTGGATTACTAGATTCCAATCCAATAAGATTTTTGGATATTTTACATTCGACATTTTGTGGTTTTTAATTGAAGGTCCTTTTAAATTATAATAAAATCGAATTAGTCATTCCCATTAACAGGTAGTCACACTTGAAACAACTTACATATTTAGTGAGTTCAGAAAATGCTAGAGATTCGTGCATCGTGCATCCCCCCCCCCCTCCTGCAGTAAATTTTAAGCTGTAGGTGAAGTGACCGTCATCGAAATTCTTTCACTGAGAGGCGAAGTAGAGAATAGTGTTTTTTCTCCTTTAAAAAAAAGCATATACCGTGTTGAAACTGGCTGATCTTGGGTAACTAAGTAACTTCAACTAAGTAACTTCAACTCCATGCAGCACATTCTTCGAGAAGCTACGAGTAAAAAGTTTTCAGTTAGTCAGTAAATTCCCAGCATTTTGTGGAACCCTGAGGTTCATTACCGCATTCACAAGAGTCCGCTGCCTCTCCCTATCCTGAGCCACATCAATCCAGTCCATGCCCCCCTCCCCCATCTCACTTCCTTAAGATTCATTTTATTATTATTCTGCCACCTGTGCCTCGGTCTTCAAACTGGTCTCTTTCCCTCGGGTTACCCCAACTAAGCCTTGTATACATCTTTCCTCTCCCCCAATAATTGCTGCATGCCCCGCCAATCTCATTCTTCTCGATTTGATCACCCGAATAGTATTTGAGTGGAGTACAGTTCATTAAGCTCCTCATTATTTAGTTTCCTCCACTCTCCTGTTACCTCGATCCTGTATGAGTTGTAATTTACCAGCACAAAGCACAGACCTTTAGGCCTATATTAAAAGTTGTACTTGCAGTACATAAATATCGTGTACGTGTAGAGAGCACAGTCGCTTTGTGAGTAGGATGCACACTGGTCGATTGATGAAAAGGGAAATGATTTCCTGAAACAGCAAGATATTCTCTGTTCTCCGAAACTTCCTGAAGGACTCTGAAGTCCACCCAGCCTTTCATTCAGTGGGTAGAGGGGGCTATTTCCCCCCGGGGTAAAGTGGCCAAGGCGTGAAGATGATCGCTCACGTCTATCTGTTGCGGACGTTAGGAGTGCGTGGAGCTAGATCTCCACTCTGTTATATGCCTTCGTGGCTTTCAGAGGGAGAAGTTTGCCTTTTACATATAAACGTGCATTTCAGTCTGTGCTGGCAAAGTGTGGCCTAGAACACATTCTGAATGATTTACAGAGGCAAGTAAAGGAAGGGTGTGTGTTTGTCGGGCTGAAACCAAGCGCCGTTACCACGTTCATTAAGCTTAGTCAGCGAGGCGTCTTCGCCCGCTGCGCACACCCACGGATAGTCTTGTGTCGTTCCCTGTCTGGCTCGTTCATTACGTTAAAGTTTCATGTCCTCAGCCAGTGGACCTCTTGAGAGTATTTCGCTAAACTTTGTCCCTGAAATCTAGGCAGCAGTTCTTATTACGAACTGGAAGGCAAATTTTAGGACATGTGTTTTATCAACTCGCGAAATGAAAAATTCAAGTGCAACGTAGATGGAATGTGAATTATTTAGGAAGCAATTCGGTAAATCACGGCCGCATATTTTCGTGGTTTTATGACACTTAAATCTTGATCTTCCAACTGCGTGACTAAATTGGGAAGATGGATTTTGTTGTTTTCGTTAAACATAATTCGGAGTGACCCAAGAATTTACTTTTCATAACGTATACTAGTAATTTAGAACCTGTTAAGCTATAACTTTTTTTTTAAATTTGTGATTTTGACATTACCTCTTAGTGTAGGCACAAAGCACTAAGTAACACCATACATGGTGTGCACCACGTAAGCAGTGGATCTTTAATTTTCATGGCCACTTAACAAATTTTTTGGCATGAACAGATTGCATAATCATTTTCGGGAATGCAATTATGTTTTTAATATTTCCTTCTCTTTTATAAAATAATTATGAAATTTTTGTCCAGAGGGATATGGACTTTTTTTTTCCAGGGGCCAGAGCGGTAATTCTACTGCAGAGAAAATGAACTTATAACTAACTACTGCTTATGTTTCTGAACAATGATGACGGTATAATTTCACTGCCTATTAATAAACTAAAGTAAAGACTACAGGATATGGGTTTTTAATTTTAGGACGAATTAAATTGATTTATGATAGCATTTAGATGCTGTATTTTCATTTGTCGTTTACAACATTTTAATCTTAATAATTTGCTTTTTCTTCTAAATTACAATAATAGACTTCACGAAATATATCAAAATATTTTACTGCAGGAACTTGCAAATTCCGCGAACTTGGAATTATCGAATTTTAGGAAATATTTATAGAAGTAATTTAAAAATTAGAACGCCATTAGTTTACAAAGTACATTGCTCTATATTAATTGTTTTTTTACTATTTGAAAGTGTGTAATAACTGTAACTTACAATGTACACTAAATTGGTAAAATTTTATACAGTATTTTAGTGACAGTATAAGTAGCATAGCTTTTAGTCCCCGGTTTACTCACTGCTGGATTCCATGAAAGAGGAGTATCTTAATTTTTTAAATTAACTCTTCCGAGGATCAGCAATTACGAACTTCCTTTATATGGCACTCATTTTCATCGAAAGAGTCCTCAAAACAAATGGGGAATTAATATCAAGTTATTGACCCGTGTAAGACTAAAATGAATTGGATCATTAATTTTCTGTTGCAGCGGGTAAATTAGAAAGAAATGGCGAATGACCTTGCTCTGTTATGTATCTAGTATTGTAGCATTTTGAGGAAGGTAACTAGACATAACACAATAGCTGGAAGTCAAAAATGATGTCTCTGGGACGTCATATGATTGTCGTCTTTATTCTTGTAAAAAAAAGCCAAAGAGATGCACGATTTCTCAAATTTATTTGGTAAAGAACTCTACATGTTTCGGACACATTTAATGTCCATCATCAGGAGTCTTAACACTGTATTCACAGCAATAGGTATTCGTCATATTGAAATTTTAAAGATGGTTAAAATTGCTAGTGTATATATATGTACATTGTAGTTAAATTGTAAAACATATTGTAGGTAGAATTATATGTTATATAAAAGCTTAAAACAGTAGAAATATTCCAAAAAATGCGAAAGATTCTACCGATGTAGTAAAATTTTTGTTTACATACATAGTTATTTTTTGACGTTTTGCTGACCGTGCATCTCAGTTTATTTATCTCAGTAATTAACCAACTTGATGCACAAAAGTTTTGTTTTACAATAAGTTTATTTCATGCCTCTACATGTTTCGAACACATGTGCTCGTCATCAGGAGGTCAAAATTGCATTACACAGCCTCTGGTATCATCACACCTATAGGTGGCCCTCTGGTGCACGAGACGGCCACCTATAGGTTTGATGATACCAGACGCTGTGTAATGCAATTTTGACCTCATGATGATGAGCACATGTGCTCGAAACATGTAGAGGCATGAAATAAACTTATTGTAAAACAAAACTTTTGTGCATCAAGTTGGTTAATTACTGAGATAAAAATAACTAGTTATGTCCGAACATGTAGAGCTCTTTACCAAATAAAGTTGAGAAATATATCACGATGCACGGTCCTCTGAATGACAAATCAGTGTCGTGTCTTGTTACGTCTGGTCGTAACATAATTCTGGGAAAGAAGAAAAGGGAAAGGAGCAGCTGCTTTGTGTCAGAAAAGAAGTATTTCCATTTTATGCAGAATGAATGTTCTTTCCTTGAATATTATTCCTTTTATATTGGTGTTCTGAACAAAATACGTCAGTTCGATTACCTTCGAATTGGAGACTAGTGTAGAGAGTTTATTGTACGGATTTACTACCAAGTTGTAGTGCTTGGTTTTTGGATTGTTTTCATCGTTTTGTGTTTCAAAAATATAAGAAAGCAATCCCAGCTTTTTAGAAGCTGTACCTATATCCGACTATCAGACTCAGCTGCTTACGTCTCTTTTTCTACCCGACGACTGAAATTGGTCCAGTTTCCAAAGCTTTGTTTTAATTTTCTCCTACTTTGTGGACTATACGATGACTGTAGGCAGGAAACTAAGTAGCCATAAATTTAATGAATATATCATTTTCATAATCCTATATTAGAATGAATTATAAAGTGTCGTTTGTGTAAAACGCCTCTCATTAAATTCCACTGTTTGTAATAGGCAGCTTGCGAGAGACGGAGTTGAGGAGGAGTTAGTCTTGGCAGTTCTCTGGCAGATATCGCCGAGTCAGCCGGGTCGAGGCGCGGGCTGGGAATATGCTTTAACCTGCGAAACCGCGATGTTGATTCAATATGCTGCCCATGTCAGCACTTCTGACATCTCTCCTTTGACCATTCCTTCGATTTACCCAACTTCAGCAGCGGCTTTCCATCTAATTGAGATGATGATGATGATGATGATGTTGGTGGTGGTGGTGGTGATGACAACAGCACAAGTAAACCAGTCCGGGCAGTAACTATCATTATTATATGCTACGGATATATACCAACAAAAATCAACAAGCTGAACTCGTTTGTATTACACATTGGTCCATAATCATATTTTATTGAAATTCCACAGAGCAGAGTCCTGATTGAGGAACTAATAATTGCCTTTAGAACTGGGGAAAAACTGAGAATACTGTGTATTGAATAAGAAGTTGCGAACAGCCGACGAGGGCTGGATCCCTCCTTGAGTGTTTAAAAGTCCTTACCGTTACAAATAAGCAAATGAATAAACGTTGCACAGGGCCTCCGACTTGACCAGATTGCCCTTTAGTGCGTTTCACAAGTACGTGTTTGGAGAACTGCCAAAACAATCTGTTACTTTAATAGTGCAGGAATTTCAAATTTCACGATGATGCGGGTGGGTGGTCAGCCCCACGACCCGGTCGCTTTAATTTCGGTAAAGACCAGGTACCCATTGTATAGGAGGCTGGGTGGGCCCCAGGGTCGGTCAAGACAGGTGCGAAAAATCTCGCTCCCACTGGGATTCCATCCCCGGAATGTCCAGCCCGTATCCAGTCGCTATACCGACTGCGCCATCCCGGCCCACTAACAACAACAACAACAACAACAACAACAGCAGCAGCAGCAGCAGCAACAGCAACAACAACAACAAAAATAAATTCAACTTTTTTCATTGACGTTCCAAGTGAACAGCTAATTTGTCCATTACAGAAAAATCATAACGCCCCAAAACAAATAACAAAAATGATGATGATATTGGTGACATACCATAGATATGGAAAAAACTGAATTTCAGTATTAACCCTTTAAAGACTGAAATCTCTGCTATTTATTAAGATTAAGTTCATACCTCGCTGAGAGTACGATCTGCAAATATTATGGTGAATGCTCTATGGGGAAATAATGGATGTTTTTTGTAAGAATCCTATGGAATATATAATACACCATGGGCACAAAATTCACAGCTCTGAGGGTTATCTAGCGGTGAATATAGTAACCGTTAAGATATATGGGGAGACAATACAGTAAGGCACGCTACTAGGCATTTAACAAATATTTAGTTAAAAGTGTATTTGACGTGAATTATTTTTCACTGAACATGCAGCTCTGTCTCCTAAATCTTACAGGATACGAATACTTGTGCCTTTATAAATGACGAAGCTTGAGAGAGGCAGAAGGATTGGAGTTAATTTTCATGATTTATGTTTGTGCCTTTTTGTTTTAGTCATATAACTCTGTCTTGTGATAAACTAGCTCTCAGCACTGCAAGTAAAGATATTCCAACAGAAGCTCCCGATTTGTGTAGTTTTTAGGAAGGCTGTAATTGGATTTATGTACTCGAACCACTGAATAGATGAAGCCTATATTCATTTCTCATGACATTCCTTGTTCCACATCTGTCATAATGAAGGGAGACTGCTGCTTCCACACTGAATAAGAACTCAGACGTTTACATTACAGTCGAATCTTAATTACCGTTCAGCTTACTTGATAATCGTAAGTTTGGATAGATGTGTTCAGGGATGGTAATTGTTGAGATTATGGCTAAGTTTCGCAAATAGGGCTTCCAGCTATATATAATCCTTTGTAATACCTCCCTCTCTTCCGTATTTCTTCCTACCCTCCCATGTTAGCTTCTGAGCTCACTGGCGCTGGGGTGGTAGTTGCGGGAGGAAGAGGAGAAGAGATATAACTGACAGGGTGGCGTAGGGTTGGATCGGCAACGTGAGCTGAATGAGGCAGACAGTGTTAGTGAAACAAAGAGGTTGAAGTGTATGGGGGTAGAGAGGACAATTGTGCCAGAGATGTGTGAAGGAGATGATGGTAGTTCCAGAGGAAAATATGGATCTTCCTGATTACACAGAGGGTGCGAGAGAAAGAATGGGCGTTGAGGAACGTCATCCTAAGCACGTGCGTCGTTTCTGTTTTGGTAACATCTTATAACGTTTCGAGGTAGGGCGAAGTAAAGTCAACATCTGGGTAAAGTTGAAATATTTTGGGGTTTAGACTTTAATTAAATGCCTCTGCTTTTGTTTAATTGTGTATCTAAGCCTCGTACTAACTCCATGGAGCAGATTCTTCATGGAGATGTTATAGTCGCTCAGCTCTTCAATAAATTAAACTGCTTTTTTGATACTTGAATTTTCATTCCCATGTTTACAACAGTCTACCACACGACTTCGTTATTCCTGTGGTAGTAAAAGCATTCCACAACTTTTCTTTAAGATTCTCTTAACCATGCTTCAACAGTAATAACTCTTTTATCATTTGGTGCTACGAACTCCATAATGGACACACTACCTGCCAACCGGTTTTGACAGCCTTACTGCAGCCACGGCACAATACCAACGCGTGGCGAAAACACTACTCAGTCGTCAACTCCTGAAGATGGACACATAGTTGCCCGAAACATGTTGAGCAACTTATAAAGGAGAAAATAAAGTATTACACAAAAGTGACATCTAGTTGGTTTGTTACCCGCACACTTATCATTTGTTATTCGACGTGTTTAACCAGAATTATTGTTTACATAGTAAAGGTAAAGGTTAATTGCACTCTTGTACTGGCACTGAGGCTGTGTACAGGCCGTACGGCCCATAGGGGGAGTAGAGGTATAGCTCTACTCTTTCTTGACCACGGCACTAGAAGGATGGAGGGACCAGCGTCACGCCCCGGCCGCTCTTTACCCCCGGGAAAGACCCGGTACCCATTGCACTGGAGACTTGGAGGGCCCCAGGGCCGGTCTGGACAGGTACGGAAAGTCTCGCCTCGACCGGGATTCGATCCCCGGACCGTCCAGCCCGTAGCCAGTGTTTATACCGACTGAGCTACCCGGCCCACTTGTTTGCATAGTACTGTTGAATAAATCCAGAGAAATCAGTCATAATATTAACTGACATCCGACTTACAGACACTGAAGTACCTGTAACAAGAATGAGTTTCGGAAAGTATTTGTTGTCACGAGCTTCACTGGTTAATTCGGATTTTTAATGCTAGCGTCCCTAAGTACAGCAGCTTCTGTCGTTTTCAGGCGCGTTCGCAAAATTGCGAAAACTGACTATTAGCTTCGTCATGTCTGTCTGTCCGAATGGAAAAAACTCGGCTCCCATTCGACGGATTTTAATGAAATTTGATATTTGAGAATTTTTCGAAAATCTGTCTAGAAATTTCAAGTTTCAACAAAAGATGACAAGAATAAGGGGTACTTTTCATAAAGACCAATATACCTGGGGGGACCCAAAAATAACGAGAATTTTTTTATGGAGGGGAGAGGGGCGGTACTTCCGTCTGCTCCCGCTTGGTGCGTGCACGTGACTGCCCTCCGCATCAATTGGCCAAGCGGCGTCCTTGAGGAAAGGTCTATAGGGTCCGTGTGATTTTTTTCTTGAGCCTCTGTCATTGTTTTTGTCGATTTTTCGATGGCAGACTTAAAAGAACAACGTGCTTGCATCAGTTTTTTCCTTTTGGGGAAAACAGCAGCAGAATCTGTCACAATGCTTCGAGAGGGTTTTAAAGAAGAAGCTTTGAGCCAGGCAAGAGTTTACGAATGGTTTCCTCGGTTCAAACTTGGTGACTTGTCACTTGAAGACTAAACCGCGATCTGGGCGTCCTTCAACAAGCAGAACCGACGAAAACATTAACAAAATTCGCGATGCGATAATGTTTGATTGTCGTCGAACATTCGACGAGTTAGAAGCATTGACTGGAGTTTTGTGGAGCTCATGTCAACGAATTTTAACAGAAGAACTTCACATGAAACGAGTTGCTGCGAAATTCGTTCCTCTCTTGGTCTCGAAGGATCAGACAGCCAATCGTTTGGATGTGTGCCGTGAAATGAAAGATCAGCTGAAAACTAATCCAGACTTTGTCCAAAATCATCACATTTTTTTCCTGTTTCCAAGAATGAAGAGGAACCTTAAAGGAAAGCGTTTTCAGAATGTAGAGGAGGTGAGGGAGAAAACGACGGAGGCACTGAAGGCTATCACTTTGCAAGAGTTCCAGAACTGTTTTGAACAATGGAAAAAGCGGTGGGATAAGTGTATTGATTCTCAAGGAGAATATTTTGAGGGTGATTACACTTTGAAAATGTTCAAAGAAATATATGATTTTAAAAAAAATCTCGTTATTTTTGGGTCCCCCCTTGTAAGTTGATGAGAGTGTCTCGCTGAATCCTCTTAAAATGAGCAAAGTTTCAGACAAAATTATAAAGAAAAAAACGGAAATTTTATGTTCACTGATCTTTCTCCGAAAACCGTGCCTTATATGAGATAGTGTGGTAAAATGTGGCAGAGTCACACAGACCACCTTTGACAATGTTACATGGCTCATGCGCACTGTATGCTGGATGACTAAAGCTACAGACAGCCACCAGTATATGTAATATTTATTGCTTTCCACGTCCCAATAATGGTTACTTGAATGCGTCTCAATGTTACGATGTACGCACATTGCCTGTACTGTTCACAATTCTTGTGCTCTGCCATAAAAGCTATCCATCTGACAAGCACCCTCATCCTGTCCATTGTTGCAGGAAAACCACAATTTTTAGCCACACATTTCCCTTCCCATTTCTTCTCTTTGTGATTGTACACCTTATCAAGATGAGACAGTAACATTCTGTGGTTAGAACGGTTAACTAAGTAACGCTTGATTTTCTTCTTGTCTCTCAAGGTGTTCAGAGAGTGGAGATAGCTTCCGTTTTACAAGGTCACTTCTTTCTTTGGATGACCTGTCAAATTAATTATGTTGAAAACTTAAGAACTGACATTCTGCCCACACTGTATTTATTTGTTTTGTATTTATCTCAGAACAAACAGCTACTTTGCTCCATATAACACAAACTTATTCTTTTTTATAACCGAGATGAAAGGCGTTTACTGCGCGGTACGAACTGGGTCTTTAAATTCAGCAGTCTGTGCTTCCTCTTTAAAGGACTAGACCACTTCTTAACAATATGAAGACTAAAACAAAATGGGCATTGCAAGCATCACTTTACACTCAGACGCTTTACGGTTGGAATCCGGAAACGTCTTATGTGGTAGTACCTTTTAATTCACCGTTGTCACACTTTCTGTTGCTAATCACAATTGCGCACGTACTGTATAACAGAATGTCACTACTATTGTTGTCTGTTGTATTTTATACTTATAGTTTATATCTACGTGCCAAATTTCGTATTCTTCTGAATTATTAACTAAACATTAACTATTAAGGTCACATGTTTTCGTTTTCCTTGATTAGACGTTATGTAACTCGCATAAAGGAATAAGGCACATTTGTATCCATTACAGTCGATTGCTATAGTTATCGATTACTACAAGCAGCAGCAACCATGGTTATGCTAGTAACGAAAGTATTCATAACTACGCATAGGTATTTGTGTAGTTTGCTTCTTATGTTTTCTTCCTATTTAGCCAATCTTTAATTTCCTCAGGATATTTCATTAGCAAATCCCAATATAAAATTTCACAAAAATGTATCTGACGGGACCCGAGTTGTCCCAGGTCGTTGGATGGAGAGTCAGACGAACAGACAGACAGACATTACAGAACTTATGTTCGCTTTTCGTAATTTCCGCACCTAATTAATGTACGTTTATGACAGGATGAATATTCAGTCCGTACTTCGCAGATAGCACAGTGTGCTTCGATTAGGATGACCAGTCTGTTGATAGTGCTTATAAAAATAGTGGGTTTTGTAGGAACTGCGCGGAACGCACTATTAAATTGTATGGGTAAGCTGCAGGGTCCTCAGACTTAAACCAGACAGTACACGACGTAATAACTATTGCTTATTTGGTTAGAGCGTTTTGTGCAGTTTTCAATATTTATGCCTTTGCTATGATCCAGTTGTGCACGTCATTATATTTACTGAAATAGTAGAACATAACAACTATGTGTTTTGGTTATCTTACTTTCGTTAATAATATATTTTAACACTGCAAACGACGAGATTGACATGTAAAGATGATTTCGCCACTTCATAATATGGTTACATATATAGTTTATTTATTTCGTTAATTTGTGGTTTTTGTGTATCTATTTCTTCTACTGGGGTGGTTTGCAATTGTCGAAACTTAATTATTATAGAAATTTAATATTTCAAATTTTCGGTCGTAAATTATTTTTGTACGGGTTTTTGTGTGTGTGTGTGTGTGTGTTTATCTGACGTTTCGAGGCGGGATATCTCATTTAATGTATCGTTTACGGGCTTGGACGACGGAGTAACCCTCTTTCTAATCGGCAGGGGCAGCAGATTTTCTCTTCGTGAAAGCTTTAAGACGGGATCTGGGACCCACTGAAGGCTCTTTCGAAGGACGTAAAGTGGTTGCGGCATGAAAATGACTACACGCCTCTATATACTAATACCGAGATTAAGAGGGCAAGGAACTTTACTCCCACTGCTCCATATGTCATTATTATGTTACACAGGTAAAACCTTTATCTGTCCTTCGCAGTCTGAGATCCATATGTATCTTTCAGAAATGTGCTCGTTCTTGCCGGTCGGACGAAGACATGAACGCTACTAAGCTAGAGGGCAGAGCCGTGTTCTGATAAAGAATAAAATGGATACACTTTATGGAACATAAATGTTTCGAAATTTATACCGCAGGCGTCCCATAACCATGACCTACATTGCTTAGTGTTCTTTATACACACCCTCGAATATAGTCCAAAGTCAAACAACGTAAGGTTTAGAAACCCATGACGTAAGTTAAATTTCATGCAAGTGGTGCACTTTGTGTAGAGACATCGCGTGACATCTTCCCAAGAACTCGTCACTCGTCTCCTTCATGGTGAAGTAGAAAGTGTCGAGCTAACCCTTGACCCACAAATGTCAAGCGTATCATCCTTTCTGTCAGGCAGCAAAGTAAGAAAGTACTTTCAGCTTTAGAAATCAATCTTCTCTTTCATGAATATATTCAAAGTGCATCTGTAGTTTTCAAGCAGTACCGGAATGGTAACCGAACGAAAATGCCATCAATATTTCTCAACCCTTCTTGTAGGCGCCGTATTGTTTCAAGTGTTTTCTTACTTCATGTAACTTTCTACATGTGTGTTAGAGAGATATATTTTCGAATCTCGTCTGAGACAACGACTGCCACAATTGAGGTGTTTTGTGGTTGTTGGAATTCGTCCAGGCACACGTTTCCTCTGAAGTTATTACGCAGTTAATTTACCGTATCATTTGAATAATATAATTTTCGACACTAGCACTGTTGTTACATAAATGGCAGCGACGCCTTTTAAATGACGCGTGCTTCTCTTATGAACAAATAATTTAAAAAATAGGAATTTTGGTGATGTCGGTGTTCAGTTCGGCATTATTTTTTTTTTGAATGCAGCTGTGTTTGAAATTATAAATAATGCCATATTTGACGCAGTTCTCTTAGGCACTCTAAATTCCTTCTTATACATGATTAAGTAGATTGATTTCTGCTCCTGCTACTTAAATGTATATTCTCCTCCACCTGCTCGGAAGTTTGGCACCGCGCCTTTGAAACTGAGTTTATCCATCCGTAACCACAGTTTACGCACATTAATCCGATTCCTTACGAACCATTGCAGGAAATAAATTTTGAATTTAAAATCATAAATTAAATTATGGGTTAAAACTAAACTAAACTCCGTGGCCTTAGTCCGCACGCGAACTATACCGACAGAGCGGCCGTCGCCGGTCGGCGAAGTTAGTGCCAACTTTTGCGGATAGAGGGGTGTCACGTGGTCAGCGCA
>Ga0123354_10013002_pt1 | contig 12893 bp, 9 predicted proteins | sample TergutLab28metaG_2_FD_97872 | JGI IMG/M metagenome (GOLD analysis project Ga0123354, IMG submission 97872) | Labiotermes labralis P4 segment gut microbial communities from Petit-Saut dam, French Guiana - Lab288 P4 | ecosystem: Host-associated > Arthropoda: Insects > Digestive system > Gut ...
CCCCTCCTCAGCACTGCTGTCTGCTGTATTCCAGTTAGCCCCTTCCACAGTACTGCTGTCTGATGTATTCCAGTCAGCCCCTTCCACAGTACTGCTGTCTGCTGTATTCCAGTCAGCTCCTTCCACAGTACTGCTGTCTGCTGTATTCCAGTCAGCTCCTTCCACAGTACTGCTGTCTGCTCTATTCCAGTCAGCCCCTTACACGCCAACTGAACTTTGTGTTACAAATTATGTTAAATAATTACTTCTTAAAACAAACTTTTTGGGTCTGGATATGGCATGTGTTAGGACCAATTCTGCATTCAAACAGCTCAAAGTTAATTGGAAATTTTAAAATTTTCGCTGAAAAATCCTTTATTCCAATTAGCTACCTACAACTGTACAAAGTATAGGTGTATGTAATGTGATTGGGGCTATGTACAGAACAGGTAGACATAATGAAATCAATGGCTGTAACATACGTGCATGACTTGTTGCGTGAAAATTAAGCTAGTAAAAAAAAATTCAATATTGAATGACGTATATAGAACAAAATGCCAGCAGGCAGGAAGTAAGAAGTGAATGACAAATTTCAGTGCCTCCATTGTATTGTCCTTCAGTCACCAGTAGAACGGTCCTATATCGACGGTCAGCGTAGCAGAGCGTGAAGAATTCCACAAAGCAAGAAGCTTCCAAACAATACTTGTTGTGCTAAAACTGCAAGCAAACAGCTTGAGCTAATCTCTGAAATTTCTAAATAATATTGAGCTACAATAGCAGGCAATATTGGTTGGGCGAGCGTAATTAGAATAGCTCAGTCAGAATAGCGACTGTCTACATGCCAGTCTTCCCTGGGATCATAACCCGGTAGGGGCGACGTTTACAGAAATCGTCCACACTGGCCCTGGGGTCAAACCAGCCTCATGTACGGTATAATGGCTAACGGGTCTTTTTCACGGGGAAACCTGCCTAAGTGTGGTCTAGACCACCCACCGCGTCGAGAGCCAAGGTTGCAGAAAGGGACTTAAGGGCCTGCTGGAGGGTGAATTTTACCTTCTTTGCCTTTTACTAGCAGACAGTACATGTACTGCTGTTGAATGATTACTGAGCTACACCACCTCACAATACGCTCAGTTATAAGTCCTGCTGTTGTACAGTCATCAGTCTGCAACTCATTCGCAGACCTCACAGGAAATTTCGTGGCAGCCAATTCGTTCCTGACCGGTTGGCTGGCTGCTGCATATTGAATTGAGTGACTGTTGTAATTGGGTAGACGTAAATCGGTAAGTTGGTACAGTAGCAAAGCAAAAGTTTCACATAGCGACAACAATCTACATTGGTTCTTCCGAAGGCCACTCAGTAGGTCTCCGGAATTTTCTCAAACAATAATTATGCTACCGATTGAAAGACCCTTTGTTTGAAATGCAATAAACAGCTATCTAACTTTCTCGCGATTATGTGCGAAAATTTAACCTGTTTCATCACATCAACAATCAGCAGTCACGCCATTGTCCACTTGACCCTCTCTTTAAATACACCATCCTTAATATTTCAGATAAGAATACACAATAGCAGTCTTATCTATTCAAATTAATCTTTCTCCTGTACGTTTAATACAAGTTCCTTTGCTTCATAAATTATGTACCTCTCATTATTTTACTTTAATACTTTAAGGTCTAAACCAGTTAAACTAAAATCAGTAATAACAATAATTATAATGAATAATACGGAATGTATTCTACGTGCTCAAAAGTTATCTTTTTCGATTCTGGTAATTGCATGGTATTTGGCTTTTCCCCAAAATTTCTGCCCGCCCTTGTGGCCCATCCAGCCTCCTATTCTGTGGGGATATTGTCTTCTTAACCCAGGGCACAATGTTAAGGGCGTGAAACTGACCATTTACTACCATCTAGTGCTGATATTATGAATGTGTGGAGCCAAAATAACCACAGCCTAATAAGAACCTCCTATCTATCCACTGGTTTGAATCCATTACAAATTAATGGATTCGCATAATTGTTTTTAATTTTCCCTTGAATTTTTAACCCACTAATACATTTAAATGACAATTTCAAATTCCAAACGTCAATTACCTTATCACTCTAGAATCTGTGCAAAAAATGGCACGGAAAATTTGACAACTTTGGCCACACGAGTAGTGAATTTTATCTGTCAGTTTTTTATGTATATCAAGAAATTAATTATTCTCGAGTCCATATTAGTCCTTCATTTAGACAGTCACTACACGATAACTGATTGATGGTGAATTGTGTAAAAACACTCATAGATAATATTTGTAATACAAAACAATCTGCCACTACAAACAAAGGTCAATTGTTTCGTTCGTTTTAAGCACAACACAATATGACTCCAGATATATAGTGTAGGTACTGTCAGTGGCTCATTATTGCCAAGCGTCCAGTTTCACATCAATCATGTACTGCTTGGTGCTGCTTTCAGCTCTGCTCGTCTGTGCAGCAGGTAAGTGTTACAGCTACAGTAACGTAATGTTAGACGGTCCGGACATACAGGATCGATATATGTATTTATGGACTGAGTAATGAGGAGCAGAGCGCTGAGAAAGCATACTTTCTCATATAGACAAAAAAATCCCTCCTCTCTTTATGGAACCACGTGTTCAATACCATGCTCACAAAAGCAAACCAATTTTACCCATCCTGAAACACACCAACCCATTTAAATTCCTGCCGGTCGAATTTAATAGCCTGTTTCAAGATTATCGTTCCACTTCTATTTCTTACAAGTGTAATCCTTTCTTTAACTTTATCCAGCAAAACCTAATCGTTATGAGAAGAGACACAATTTTATCTCCTTAAATACGGGAATTAGAGATAATTAAGTGCACATTCAGACATTTCAAAGAAATTCACAGCCACTCAGTTCTGTCAAGACATCCCCTTTCGTTTTTAACAAAGCAATATTCCAGTATCCTGCTCACAACAGCAAGTCACTGTTCACCATGCTTAGCTGCAAGAACACAGTTCATATCATCACAACAAAAGCGATCTTCGGGAAATAAATGTAATTGAAGGCGAAAACGTTAAAGAAGCTAGTTAAGTGGCAATATAAAGTTAATTTAAATATATGATGCTTACAAAGACCCTTGCAAAACTGACATCAACATATTTTCATATTTCTTACGGTCGTCCTCACTTTCAAAATATTTTCCGAAGAAATTTAGTGAGTGTTGAAAACGATGCAAGAAAATTGAAAATGCGTAACAAACAAAACAAGAATAAAACAATTATTAAGGTCTTTATGTGTGTGTAGACGATATGTAAACTGTGGAGTTCGTAATGGAAGTGTTTGTCAAAATTACAGGCGTTCCACTTCACACTACGAAGCCGAAGCTAGACGGACGCATTGTTGGTGGGACCACAACAGATATTACCAATCACCCCTACCAGGTGTGGCAATTGCGTTGCTGTTAAATGTTACTATAATTTTGAAATGTTTGAACAAAAGAGACTGTCTGTGTTTGTAATGACAAAATATTAGACGTCAAACAATGTATAACAAAGGACAGCAGAACAAGGCTGTGGCTGTGTGCAGCAGCGAAGGTATCGTTGACTGAACAGAAGAAAACTGGTGATTCTGTGCTGTTATTTGTTGCTTCATCAACTGCATCGCAGTTTCATTTCACGTTGGCTTATTACTTCGAATTGTTTAACAGCAAACTATACAAATTTCCTGCAGAAGGAGAAACCAAATAATTTAAAAGACGTTCCTTTGCTGGGCAGGCTAAACACATAAATAAATGGCGATGGGGTTAGTAAAATTATCATTTGAATACAGTTAAAATACAAGACAGTGAACTGATCACAAAATATTTATGTAAAATTGACACATATTATCTGTCCACAAGTATTAGATGAAAATAAACATGTTTTATATATATATATATATATATATATATATATATATATACACATATTGTTTGGTTGGTCGTGAGGGACCACAATACCGGCCTCCCCAATCACCAGACCGCATTCACTTCGAAATTTTCTTCCTGGAATACATGGTATTATTTATCGATAAAAATTACAGACAATAGGTAAAATTCTAAAGTAAATTACAGGTTCCGCCCTCATATTCAAAGCAACAGTTTTGTCCTAAACTAAGAGAAAGGCGATACCAAATTATGGGATATCATGGCAAACAGAAATTAGCATGTGCATCTAATAGAATAATAAGTGTAATAATTGATTAAGTTAACAAAACTAAACTGTCCATTTCAGTCAACGCTTTTCTTTCCAGTTCACCAACCTTCACCAATTGCTACATTAAGATGATAATCAGACTACGTTAACACAATATTTACAATAAATTAGTCCCGTCAATAGACGTCGTTTGTTTGAAGATGCTTTTAGAACACCCTGTATATTTGTAATCGCTGATCTGATGAAGATACTATATACATTCAGTAGTTCAACACGTTCCTATTCAGTGATAAGGAATATTTTAATTTCAGGTGTCAGTGCAGTATTCGGAATTGCACATTTGCGGTGGTTCCATCATCAGTGAGAACTGGGTGCTGACAGATGCAGCCTGCGACGACTGGTAGGTTTGTTCTGCAGAAAGTTACCCATCAAATTTCGTCGTCATCAAACGTCATATCTCTTGCACGTATTAAGTGCTGTAAATATGAGATCACAATTTGATATTTATGTCACAAGTCGCACTGAATATAACTAGCTAAACCGGCTCTAAACGAAGTTTCAAATTTTCGGATACATTGCAAAATGTGTTGTTCCCATTCAGAAGGCACAGCTGTTTAAATGCTGGGATTGCACGCTACAATTGCACGTTACAATTGCAAGCTACAATTGCACGCTACAATTCAGTTCAAAACATTTTCTATCTCCAACGTCTCCAAACCCTCACAAGGCCCAAGACAGGCAATGTACGTGTAACGTAATATTCAGAAGAATTGTATAATATATTGTATACCGTCAGTAAACAACAACACCAATATTGAGGTTGTTGTGTACTGACGGTATACAATATATTATACAATTGTTATTGCGCAACGGGATGGCTTCTGTCAAAATTCAGAAGACTTTGTGAAACAATTGTTACCATAAAAAAGTTTTAATTATTACATATTCTGAGATTATTTTTGTAGCCTTAGATTTACAGCATACAAAGAACATGCGCTGTACTTTATTGTCATCTGTGGCCTACCGGGTCTACACTATTTATCCACGCTATCTCATGAAAGACACGATATTCGGAAAAGAGTTATTCAACATAAAATACGTGTTTCGATTTCCTCTACAAATTTTGGGCGCAACATTTCTCGTTTTAAGAAGAATTGAGTGAGATATTGTCATAAATTTAAATACAGCTTTATGAAAAGTACCAATTATTCTAGCCAGATTTAACTAAATCTTGACTTTTCCCGAGCGATGTTTTAAAAATGCAAAAATAGCTCAAATATAATTTATTGAAAACCCGTCCAGTGGTGGCAATTCAGTACAGCCTTTCTTAAATTCGAATCCCCCCCCCCCATTTAATCAGCATTCTTTCCGAAATTCGCCGGACCCAAAATATCACTCCCGTGTTCACAATTAGGCAACTGCCCCTTTTCTGAGCAAACAAATCCGTGTCACAGCCTCTCAACTCCGATACATGTATCAAAAAGCCGCTCATTTTTGTCTTCATTATTTTGCACCCTAATAATTAGAGAGTGCAAAATTTATGATGATCTTTATGTAATTTTCTCCAGTTCCTCATTGTATCCTCAAATTTACGGCCAAATATTTTCTCCGGCAACACACACATCTGTTACACCCTTACCGTGATGGGGTAGTTTCACATAAAATTTCATCATACATGAAATTATAAATATTTTCACACACACACACACACACATCTGCATACAGGGTGATTCGTGAATTGTGAACATTACTGTAGTATATAGTTCATATGCTCAATGGTTATGGTTCCCTACTTTTTCAGTTATTGTGGACACATTACAGACTTCATGGAAATTCCGAAAAACTCCTTTATTGTGAACTAAACGCAGTCTCGTTTATGGAGTCAAATGCAATCTTTAAATTTTTCACGAAAGGCTTTTGTTATTTCAATCCATAACATGTTCAATAACCCACACGTTTCTCTCTCAGTTGGAAGATTTGACCACTTCATAATCGTTTAAAACGAGACACGTTTTTATGAACGTGTGTCACAGAAACATAAGAATTCACCTTCTACAGTAAACCCCACACATCATTAATCACACTGTGTATAAACATACATAACGATAATTGCTAAACTTCCTATGAAATTTGTAATATAACTTTCCATTAAACGTGTACATAACATAAACATCAATACGTTGCTCTCTGCAGGAATACTATTAACTATTACTATGTGAGGTCTGGCTCCACTTACTCCAATTATGGTGGAACTATTCATAATGCTACAAGAATAATCATACATGAAAGTTACAATGCCAGCAACTTTGACTATGACGTTGCGCTTATAGAGGTCTGTATTTCCTTCAATGTATCAATATACAATTAAATGTGTATTACGTACTGCTGTGATAACCGGCTTTATCTCACGCTACTCCTCTGTAATATGCAGTTCTTCTAAACCTTCATTTAGAATGTAATTGCATGTCACACAATTTGACAACCGAATCGACCTTTAAAGCTTATAGTTTCTTGGAATATTACCTATGAATGTTATCTTTTAAACGTAATGTTTAGGTAGATACAAACGTGGCGGAAAATGTGGCCCAATTTTCTGAACTTTCCTTCATGAATACTCGCAGAAAACTGCAAATTAAAAAAAAATTGTTTTTAAGAGTGGCTAAATGACCCTTCATATATCATCGGAAGAAAGGGCAGCTCTAATGTCTTGAAATTGTATGTAAAGATAAGCTTTCCATTTTCCATCTTCTACACTGATACTTTGAAAACACGATTTCACTGAATAGGCAAGCTGGTTCTACATAAGGACATTAGTTTACTGAAAAAAGTCGAGACAACAGTGCCGAACAAACACCAAGTAAATCTCCATTGCTTTATATTGACAGTTTCACGCAGCCATTGTCACCTGGCGTACGCATCAGTAACTGTAAAACGTACTGGTTAAATGGGGCACATTTTCTATATAATTTAAACATGCATTGTCTTATATATTGCCTATATATAGATCTGTTTACTGGCTGAAGTTTTGACCTTGATCTATCAAATGTTGACAGCAAGAACTATTTTTTTAAGTTTTGTTCTTTCACTCCTCGATTTGATATTTCGGTCTAAATTACCTTGCTTGAAAGGGTAAGTTACTTTAAGCCAATTCAGCTAGGATCAACACCCAATTAGTCTTCCAAGAAAACTTAAATTCTAAACTTTCATTCCTGATGCTAAACACTGTCTCTTTTAGTTGGCTTCAATGTTTTCATTAAAGCCAGAATTTACAGATGAAATGTACCGAGAACTATTTCATTTAACTTAGAATTCAAACCAACATTCCAGGGGATAGAAAGGCCCTGACTCTCTCTTCCCACAGACAGCTGTTGCATATATTTGGCACAGCGTATTCCATGAGCATTTTAAAATCAATGCCAAAATTTCAAGCCACCATTCTTATTCCCGATGGCAGCTACAGACATGCAGACACATACATACATTTCTCTATCATACAGATAAAGCTACTACAGAGAAAAATATATTTTTATACTAGAGGATTTGTGTGGAAATTTGTTGGGTTTAGATGTAAGTTATATGATAAAACTTAAATCTGGAGATACAGAAAAGTTCGCAAATTGCTGGCAAGGAATTACTGATGTCTGAATTTCTAAAATGTTTTTGTAATTAAAGGAATTTTACAAACAGTTAGCTGTAATGCTCATGACACCACGACTCTTAAATTTTGGGTGTTCTTCTGTTGGGTAAACGTGGTCCAAGATGTACATACATAAGAGATTAAATCGCTGTGCAGAAAGTAAAACAAAGATGTCGAAATGCTGTTAACAATATGCTTAGCCCATAAACTCTGCATTGATAATCTTTCTGTTATATATTTTACATATTTCAGAAGTTCAATAATGTTTTTGACTCAAAATACGCCCCAGTCCTATATACAGCAAAACAGCAAGTTCACTTCATTGGATAAAATTTCCCTCTCAAATGAAACAATAAATCGGGAGAGCGATTCAAGTTTATAGCGTCTATTTCATGTTCACATAATGTAAAAAGCATACAGAGTAACGTCCTTTAAGAACGAAATGAACAAAACAAAAATTATAAGTCATATAACAAAAACCCAATAGAAAATCACAAATTCACAAATATCTCATCGAATATTAGAGATCTGATTATTCAATGAGCCCTAACGTTATATTTTAGGTGAGCCCTGCCTTCAACTTCAGCGACAGCGTACAGCCCATCACGTTGGAATGCGACCCAGTGCCTGTTGGAACTGAAGCTGTTGTCACTGGATGGGGAACCACCACAGTAAGACATTGCGTTAATTACTGTTTAGCGTAGCAACTAATATTATAATACAGCATCACAAAATATTCTACTTTAACAGCCACCCAACCTCACAACGTTTCTTCAAATAAAGCTGTGTTTTTATCAAAATGTACATTAAGTTTGGTGTGACTTCATGAGGGAAGTGTTTATAGTGAGGATGTGTGAGTGTAGGGTGATTAGAATATTTGTATTTAAGAGGCAGACGACTGCAATACATATAGCACAACCTCATGCACTCGCCTTTAAACAATACTACACACAGTGATCAACATGGGCTTGGAACAGCTAGCATTGTAGAAAAGCTGGCGATGAAAAGGAATGGACGAAATATGTCAGAACGGCCTCAACAGAATATAGTTCTCACTTTGTTATAAATGCAGATTGAGATGGTTTAATGTGTATTGACTGAATAGAATTATTTGTTACAATAGTCTTGATATCTCCGCATCTGAAAATTCATGTCTGCTGGAAAGATGTTCTGCACCAACCAGTAGACATTATATTGACATTCCAAAACAATTATATCTTGCATCTGGCCAAAATTTATCACAGACTCCACTATAGAACACAAGCAGCACCTGATAGATTTTGCATTGCGCACTGTTCGCTATTCATGCCGTTTATCCACTGCAGGCACAACTCTACTGTTTACAGAGTCAGTAAACAGCACAAACATCACAGTACATATCCCTCAATGTATCACTGTTATGAACCGGGACACTTTGCAACATTTTCCCCCAAGTTCCATCTCAACACCACTTTCACACACAAGACTGCATCTCACAAACGGTCTAGTCTGACTTGAAGGTCTTCCCCGTGCTGATGCACTGAGATATTTTTATGTATATCGGATATCAACATTTTGGATTTTGGTATCTGATGGAGGAGAGATTGGGGTTCGCGTTTATCTCCTTATTATCATTTAAAGGGCCACATATACACACTTTAAAGGGGCACACTGTGTCGTATTTGGGTGAGGCACTGCATTTCAAGCTGAAAAGTCGCGAGTTCAAATCCCGGTGGGGTTATAGGCAATATTCATTGACTAATTATTTCCGGCCGTCCTGTGACACTGGGGTCGACACAGCCTCTGACACAAATGAGTGCCAGGGGTTCTCCTTGGGCATAAATTACACAGGCTTCGTACTTGTTACAAACTGACGGTAAAATCTTTTAGACAAACCAGATTACCTATTACAATGTTCCCTCGCATTTTATTGCCCCCAGCCATTTGAAAACCTCTCTCTCGTAAAATATTTACTTATTTCTGTCCGCCGCTCCCTTTGGCATCCGTAGGTAGTGAGCCTGTAATCGTTAGCGAGTGCGTAATTTTCCTTAAATAGTGACTAAGTTTAGAGTTGTGACTGAACAGCCACTGGGGTCTTAAACGACGTTTGACGTGTTTAAATGCGTTACTATATGCCGTCGCCATTGTCAATTAGACGACAGGGGACAGTTTGTAGTTATATTTGAAAATACAGCAGTACTTTGTGTACTTTATAAATTATGTTTTATTTGAGGTAAACGAAGTTGATTAATGTATTTAACATTTTCAAGCTTCATTATCATAAACAGTAATTCCCAAATACGGAGAATTAGAAAGTGTTGATTAATTATTAGTTTGTTACTTATATTTCGGAACAGCCTATAGGTCTTATCTTCGAGGGTGAAGCAAGGACGAAGCTTGACACTTGATGGGACGGATAAGCTATCCCGAAAGGTCGGTTAATTACCCATCAATCTTGCGCAACATCCCAGAAAAGAGCAGACCGCAATTACGTCACGTCTGGTGCCTGAGAGCACGCAGGTTTCCAATACCTTCGTTTACTAAAAGACGACCCTCTGCGTTCCAAAAGCGGTACGCGTACCACCGATTAAAAAACAGTGTTCTAAACGATTAATAAATGGCTTTTAGGGGAAGCCATATGCAAGTTGAAAATCCGAGATGTTTTCCGGTTACACACAGCAGTTGCTGAACACATTATTGTTATAATTTGCAGATTATATGGATTTAGTTATATTAGTGTCCGGAACACCTGCAAATTTTAGTTAATTACGCTCATTACTATCACAATGAAAAGGCGACTCATATACGGCCTGGTGATATTTTGTTTATGTTGTCATGAACAGCTGTCAAGAGATTCGGAGATATACATTCACATGTAAGTGGGACAGACATGTGCAGTTAACTGGCACTCAACACACGTTAAACTGATAAAATGTAAGGGTGCGAACTGCATTACATTTTATGAAAAAATAAGGCTCCAAAATACGTATAAAAGTTCATTTCGAACCTTTAAGATAAATGGCCCTTAAAATTATACAATTTGAAGCAAAAGATTTGGCTGGACAATATTTAGGCTCCTTAATTTTCAATGTGTCTTCATTATCTTCCAAAGGCGATATGCGAACTGAAGGTGGAATGAAACACATAAGCTCTGCGGACTTACTTTGGTTGGAACACTCTTAAAGGGTGCCAGTTTTGATTTATTCCGTGTTGTCACATTAGCCGTATTGGTTAGGTCGCCTGGGAGTGAGACACAGCGCTGAGCTGAAAAGTTCTGAAACCGATTGTATTTGGTGAGAGTTTTAATGTGGGTGTGCTGGGCCCTCTGTCATATTTTGTTTTAATATTTTTTCAAAAAACAAGTGCGTAATATTTAAGTCTTGTCCATCTGCGCATTTATATTCCACACAAAAAGATTCGTATTAAATACTGTGTCTGTGATTTAAGTAAAATTTGGGTGACACTTAACGTCGATTTTTAAAACTTAATATTTTAAAAGTATAGATGTAAGTGGGATAGATGGGCTGGGCATGTGGCGCGTATGGGTGAGGAGAGGTGGGTGTATAAGGTCTTGGTGGGGAAGCCGGAGGGAAAGGGGCCACTGTGGAGACCTAGGCGTAAATGGGTGGATAATATTAGGACGGATCTCCTGGAGGTGGGATGTGGTTATATGGACTGGATGGGCTGGCCCAGGATAGAGACAGGTGGCGGACGCTTGTGAGTGCGGTTATGAACCTTCGGGTTCCGTGAAATGCGGGGAATTTCTTGATTAGTTGCAAACCAGTTAGTTTCCCAAGAAGTACTCTGCACCATGGAGTAACTAAGTAAGTAAGTAAGTAAGTAAGTGAGTATAAATGTAAGTGGGATAAAGTTATCAAGAGAATATCTTTCACGATACCGGCTTTTATAAAAACTAAAATTTAATTCGTATATATATATATATAGACTATTTTGAAATATGTAAGTATGAAATTTATTATAAATCCCCATCAAACACGCATGCGCCTGTGTTTTGAAGAAAAGCCTGTATAATTCAGGAAGAGTACAGACAATTCATCTTTCTCTATTACGAATTTAAGCTGTGTTTGAACAAAGATAATGCCCAGAAACGTAATATTAGTTTCACTCAGAAAGTGTAATGGCCATACGGACTGAGCACAATGGACCACTGTCACAACAGCATACGGACTGAGCACAATGGACCAATGTCACAACAGCATACGGACTGAGCACAATGGACCACTGTCACAACAGCATACGGACTGAGCACAATGGACCACTGTCACAACAGCATACGGACTGAGCACAATGGACCAATGTCACAACAGCATACGTTTGCCCGAAAAAAAAATTGACTTTATTTAAACCCCACTGTCAGTCACTGCAATTGACGCGGCACTCAGCGAGCAGATAAAAATAAATATGGGATTTTGGCTGCCAGCAGATACACTGCAATAATCAGATTCTTGTAGGAATAACTGAAGGATTTCCCAAGGACTTCTTATTCTGTATATTCCTCAGTCGCTATATCGCATAAAATTAAAATTTCAGCACAAACATCGAATTTGTCCAGATCTATCTGCAAAAACAACATACATATATGAGCATTAAGAAACATTTCTCTCTATTCTTAAAAATAAAAAGTGTCCATAAAAACCGTGTAAATTATAGATTATTATTATTATTATTATTATTTGCTGAGTTATAACAGAACATCAGTGACGTGGCTGCTAACACCAGCATTCTGCAGGCCACGTCCCTTTCATTACATTCGGTTACGCTGGATCCAAATTCTTCATCGTTCTTTTTTTCTTCCGGACTGTCTGTAATCTCCACAAATGATGCTTACATCTGAAACAAACTGAATTAAACTTAAATGCGTCTTCACGAATTTATGGTTCTGTATTTTGGACCCTGTTTAGCCAAAGAAGGACGCAGATGTAGGATAGAAATTGTCAAATAATTTTGGTTAAAAAGCGTCTTCCGATGACAACGTGACAGAAGGTACAGTGACACTGACAGTGTGACAGAAGGTACAGTGACACTGACAGTGTGACAGAAGGTACAGTGACACTGACAGTGTGACAGAAGGTACAGTGACACTGACAGTGTGACAG
>Ga0123354_10013003_pt1 | contig 12892 bp, 12 predicted proteins | sample TergutLab28metaG_2_FD_97872 | JGI IMG/M metagenome (GOLD analysis project Ga0123354, IMG submission 97872) | Labiotermes labralis P4 segment gut microbial communities from Petit-Saut dam, French Guiana - Lab288 P4 | ecosystem: Host-associated > Arthropoda: Insects > Digestive system > Gut ...
ATTTTTTCCAAGGTCGGAGAGTCAGTCCGACGCTCAACCCCCAACCTGGAGGACCAGGGTGCCTCTCTTAGTCTGACCCCTACCCTTCGACCTGTCCGCCAAGGGTGACCCTACCAGTAGCTACGCTACCGGCGGTATAGCTCTCCGGGTCATTGGGGTACTCGAGCTCCCCTACCACGACAAGGCAGAGGCACCAGCAGGGGAGACCGTGTTGTGGCTAGATGGATGAAATTATTCTCCCAGCTTTGAATGTTCATGGGGTTAATGATGTTAGGCATCCAGAAATATACACCGCAGAACCACTAGTGCGTGAGCCAAGCGCCTTTGAGGTTGAGTTTGCTATTGAAAAACTAAAAAGTCACAAATCACCAGGTATTGATCAAATCCCAGCAAAATTAATTAAGGCAAGGGGTAGAACAATTCAGTATGAGATCCATAAACTTATTATTGCTATTTGAAATAAGAAGGAATTGCCTGAGGAGTGGAAGGAATTGATCATTGTACATATGTATAAGAAGGGCAATAAAACATATTGTAGTAATTATAGGGGCATATCACTTTTGCTGACTACATACACAGTTTTATCCAACATCCTGCTGTCAAGGTTTATTCCATATGTAGAGGAAATTATTGGGGATCGTCAATGTGGATTTCAATGCAACAGGTCAACTACTGACCATATATTCTGCATTTATCAAATACTCGAGAAAAAATGGGAATACAATGAAGCAGTGCATCAGCTGTTTATAGACTTCAAGAAAGCTTATGATTCATTTATGAGGGAGGTCTTGTTTAATATTGTCATTGAGTTTGGTATCCCTATGAATCTGGTAAGGCTAATAAAAATGTGTCTGAGAGAAACGTATAGCAGAGTCCGGGTCGGCAAATATTTGTCTGACATGTTTCCTATTAAGAATGTCTGAAACAAGGAGATGCCTTATCTCATTTGCTTTTCAACTTTGCTTTGGAGTACACAATTAGGAGGGTTCAGGTAAACCAGGATAGCTTCAAATTAACTGGTACACATCAGCTTCTGGTTTATGCTGTTGGTGTTAATATATTGGGAGGAAGCGTACATACTATAAAGGAAAACGCAGCAGCTTTGATAGTGGCTAGTAAGGAGACTGGACTAGAAGTAAATGCTGATAAAACTAAGTACATGGTCATGTCTTGAAATCAGAATGCAGGACGAAGTCACAATATGAAGATTGATAACGGATCCTTTGAGAGGGTGGAAGAGTTCAAATGTTTGGGAACAACCTTAACAAATCAAAATTCTATTCAGGAAAAAATTAAGAGCAGATTTAAGCCAGGGAATTCTTGCTATCATTCATTGCAGAATCTTTTGTCTTCCAGTTTGCTAACCAAAAATTTAAAGATTAAGATATGCATAACTATAATGCTTCCTATTGTTTTGTATGGGTGCGAAACTTGGTCGCCGTCATTGAGGGAGGAACGCAGGCTAAGGGTGTTTGAGAATAGGGTGCTGAGGAGAATATTCGGGCCTAGGAGGACGAGGTAACAGGTGAGTGGAGAAAACTGCAGGATGAGGAACTTAATGATCTGTACTCATCACCCAATATTGTTCAGGTGATAAAATCGAGAAGAATGAGATGGGTGGGGCATGTAGCGCGTATGAGGAATAGGAGAGGTATTCAGGGCTTTGGTGGGGAAACCTGAGGGAAAGAGCCCACTTGGGAGACCCAGACGTAGTTGGGAGGATAATATTAATATGAATCTGGCAGGAAGTAGGATGGAGGTATGGGCTGGATCGAGCTAGCTTAGGATAGGGACAGGTGGCGGGCACTTGTGGATGCGGTAATGAACCTTCGGGATCCATAAATTGCGGGGAATTTCTTGACTAGCTGAAAACCAGTTGGCTTCTTAAGAAGGACTGCTCCATTTAGTAAGTATATGAAAATAGAGTGTTCTTCCATTTTTTGCCGTAAATCCAGATTATGGTAACTGAGATTTGAGGTGAGGAGTTTACTACCTGTTGCTACCGTCCTCCCTCTTCACCTCGGGTTCTTGGGTGGGTAGTTTTCTGTTGTGAGCGAACCTGAAGGTCTTAAACACAGGGAAATTTACGTGGGAGGTCTCTGCAGTTCCCACGATTGGCTACTACTGTCTGACCTACGAACAGAGCACTTATTTCTGGGGTTTTTTCTTTATTTATTGGTGGCAGTTAACTCTTGGATTACAGCAGTTAGAATATTATAACACATTATCGGGTGTATCCATGGCACTTTGATTCACAGTTATCAATTCTTTCCTTTCTAATCAAATATTTGTCTAAAATATCCCAAACTAATGGAGCACGAAAATTTTATGTATGCACTACTCCAACTTCCAAAACGGAGTTGATTCTTCTGCAATGTTCAAACCAAATACCCTCCTATGTATTGAAATTATTCTATTGGCAGAAATTCAAATTTAGAAAAACCCATAGGGCGAATTTAACTCTTTAGAAAGCCAAACCTCATTGGTTGCGCGATTTCAAGGCAGTAGACCCCAAACTTACAATTAACGAACATTTAGGTGTGTTGCCCACTGGCACTTTCTACTGAATGCATTACGTCCTCAGAAGTGTCGAAGTCTAGGGTTTCACTCAGAAACACCGAGCTGCAAAACTCATACCAGCTTGACAGTTGGCGGATGTTCTGCCCAGGCTCAAGGTTTCGAATGCCTTAACTGCCCTCACACACTCCTGCTCCTTTCCCTAGTTGGCCATTTACAGCCAAAGAAATTTGCCTCATGGAAGCCCGTTCAGGGGTTGAACCTGAATCGCCAGTCCATTTCAGGGCTCGAACATGAATGGTGGGTAACATTACTCCCCTAGAATAAATATCAAATTTGTCTAGTAACTTGTGAGATTGATTCTAAGTGCCATCGATCATCCTAAAACACATACAACTTCATGTCTAGTATTAATATGGAAATAGAACATTCTTAATATTGTGGGATGCTGTAGGATTTTTCAGAGAGACAACCGTAGTATCACACATATATAACAATATGTATTAATGTCAAGAGTTGATTGGACAGTATGGAGGCGACTTAATGGTCGTGTAATAGTTATGGTCTGTAGCAGAGCGTGTAGAGTGAAAACTTGCCGGATGGGAAGCGAGTGGTCCGCTCGGTCCACGTCTCTGCGGTGTGATGTCATGGAGAAGCATCCGGTCAGCCGTGGGTGATGGTGTACCACTTGATGCACGGCTCGGCAGGTGATGGTGAACTGCGGCTGGGCTTGACCTGGGGGCCACGATGAACCTCGGCAGCAGTTGTCGGCCGACGGCTGCTAACTGTATGCAGAGGAAGGCCAAGTTCACGAGACGTCGTGACTGGGCAGCTGGGCGTCGATCCTACTATCTTGCTGCAGTCTTGCAGAGCTTCCTTCTTGATGTGCCACTGGCAAATTACTCCTTCCGAATACATCTCATTGGTTCGAATGCGCTCCTTTCAGTCTGGTTGCCTGCTGTCCAGTCTGCTCTGCCATTGGCTGGTTGACAGAGCTGGTAGGCGTGGATCGTTGGATGTAGTACGCTTGCTGGGGGCCGTTTTCTTTGTTTGTGGAAGTAGACAGAGAAGGAGGGAGTGAGAGAGTGGTTTGCTGTGGTGGTTAAGTTGCTGTTGAATAGGTCGGAGTGTTGATTGGTGTATGGACAGAGGAAGAAGATCTGCGAGGTGAAACGGGATTGAATAGGAGATGGAATTATATGTGGGTGTCCCCACATCAACCCCCCCCCCCCTTCGAAGAAGAGGGCTAGGTGGTAACAAAAGCCGGGAAGCGTACGGTGCGTCCGGAGTGTGTAGTCTTTGGAGGTTCCTGCGGTGTTGCTGCTGGTTGTGTCGGAGCGTTGCTGGACTGGGCTGGTGGGCTGCCTCTGTCGTGTTGGTTTCCTCCTAGTAAATAAACAGGCTTCACTCTGTCGGTTGATACGGTGACGTGGCGGCCACGCACGACAATTGTAAGTGTCTTGTCAGTGCGTGCTATTACTTGGTGCGGGTCACTGTAAGGTGGGTGCAGGGCGCGGCGTACGGTGTCCTGTCGCAGGAAGACGTGAGTGGAATCCTGGAGGTCTTTGTGGACGAAGGTAGCTGGGGATGAATGCCGTGCAGACGGTGTTGGGCGCAGCTGGTCCATTTGGCGGCGGAGCTATTGGATGAATGTGAATGCCTCGACCTTCGGGGAAGCTGCTGCCAGGAGCCCCCCAGAGACTCGTAGGGGCTCACCATAGACGAGCTCTGACGTGGATGACTGCAGGTCCTCCTTGTATGCAGTACTTATGCCAAGGAGGACTAGCGGTAGTGCCTCGGTACACTGCTCGTCCGCGTAGCACATGATGGCCTTCATGGTGCGGTGCAGGCGTTCCACGAGGCCGTTGGCTGCGGGGTGGTGGGGGGGGTCGTCATGCAGAGGTGGATGCCGCATATCTTCGCCAGGCTGTGGAAGAACTGCGACTCGAACTGGCGTCCTTGATCGTTGGTAATGATTTGTGGACAGCCAAAACGTGCTATCCATCCAGGGAGCAGGGCACGTGACACTGTCTCGGCTGTGATGTCCGGGATCGGAAAAGCTTCCGGTCAGTGCGTGAAGCGATCTATAACCCCGAGGCAGTAGTGAAATCCTCCCGAGGAAAGGGGAGGACCGAGTAAGTCTATATGAATATGTGGGAAGCGGCCGTAGGGAGGGCGAAGCTGCCAACTGGGGTGACGGTGTGGCGAGAAACTTTGAAATGTCTGCAGGCTTCGCAAGCTCAGTCCCAAGTGCTGCAGTCTTTTTGAAAGGCTGGTCACACGAAGCGTTGGGAGACGAGCTTAGCCGATGCCCTAGTCCCGGGGTGGCTGAGGGATTGGAGGGAATTGAAAATCTGGAGGCGAAGGGGAGACGGGACTTATGGGCGAGGTTTGCCAGAAGCGGTATCGCAATACAGCTCGACTGATGTACCTTGGATGGGACGTTTGGTGAACTATAGTGCTGTGTTATATTCCAGGAGTGTCCGTAGCTCTTCATCGTCTTACTGTGCTGCGGCATGTACGTGATGTGTCACGGGGGCGATGATGGCTTCGACCCGGGCAGCGCGTCGGCAACGATGTTTTCCTGGCCGGAGATGTGGCGGATGTCTGTGAATTGTGATATCAAGTTCAAATGGTTGAATTAGCGAGGCGAACACTTGTCCCTTTTCGGGTGGAGGTCAAAGGTGAGCAGCTTATGGTCCGTGAGGACGTTGAAGTGCCGGCCTCCAGGATGTGGCGGAAGTATTTCTCGGCCTCGTAGAAGGCTAATAGTTCCCGATTGTACGTGCTGTACGTTTGCTGCGACGGGCTCTGCTTCCGTAAAAAGAAGGCAAAGGGATGCAATCCGCCTTGTACCCGTTGTTGAAGGACGGCACCCATGGCGGTTGTTGAAGCGTTCGTAACTAGCGCGAGTGTAGTAGACGAGTCTGGATGAGCCAGGAGAGCGGCTTGAGACAAGCTGGTTTTGCATTCGCGGAAGGCTGCGAGGAGTGAGTCAGTCCGGTGACAGGGTGCGATCCCTTGATTTTGGGACCAGCGAGTATGTTGTTAAGAGATGCTTGGGTGGTGGCTGCATGCGGGAGAAAACGCCGTTAGAAATTGAGCATTCCCAAGAAACGTCGGAATTGGCCGACGTTCTTGGGAGGGGGAGGGCTTGAAGTTCTGTGACACGTTGTGACAGGGCTTGAGATCCCAGGGATGAGATTTTGTAGCCGAGGAATAAGATTTCGCGAACACAGAAAACACACTTGGACGTGTTCAGGAGAATGCGCAATTTTTTAAGTTGTGTATAGAAGGTGGGAGGTGTTGGTCGTGTTTTTTGGGGGAATGGCAAAAGACAAGGATGTCGACTATGTAGGCGAAACAGAAATCTAGGTCTTTGAGGATTTCGACCATGAAGCGTTGGAGGTTTTGGGCGGCGTTTCGGAGGGCAAAGGACATGAAGGGGATATCGAAAAGGCCGAAAGGAGTGGTTATAGCCATCCTTTAGATGTCTATTTGATGGGTATCTGATGTGAAGCCCTCACGAGGTCGATTTTGGAAAAGGCGGTGCAGCCAGAAAGGCGGCGGGAATAGTCCTGTATGTGAGGCACTGGATACCTGTCGGGAATGGTGCGAGCGTTAAGGGGTCGGTAGTCTCCACAAGGTCTCCAGCCGCTCTCCATTTTGGACACTAGTTGGAGAGGGGATGACCATGGACCCTCGGCGCGTCTGGCTGTGCCATCCCGCAGCATGGCGTCGAATTCGGCCTTGGCCACGGCCAAGCGGTCAGATACAAGGCGGCGTGGGCGGCAGGCTACAGGCGGGCCGGGCGTCGTGCTGATATGGTGCGTGGTGTTGTGCCGCAACTCACAATGGATGCCGGTTGGTTCTGTTACCTCCGGGAATTCCCGCAGGAGGCTATCTGGGGGCGTGCCACTTGCGATGAACTTCACACTTGGGACGGGTGGTGGTGCAGTGAGGCTTGGCGTGGAAAGTGAAGTGACCCAATGGGGCAGGCGGTTGTTTCTGCAGTCGATGAGCAGTCCGTAGTATGATAATAGATCCACACCAAATGATTGGTATTTGTACGTCTGCTACCACGAAACGCCACAAGAGGTCGCGGCGCAGTCCCAGGTTCAGATTCTGCGAGGTCCATCGATATGTGGGAATGGTGGTCCCTTGGACGCGTACAGATTGTAGTCTGTGCGCTCCCTGCGCCCTTTTAGGAGCTTACGTGGGAAGACGCACAAGTCGGACACAGTGTCTATTAAGTAGCACCGTTTTGAGTCGCGGTCTGTTATGAAGAGGCGGCCGGAGCTGGTTGTACAGACGTTAGCCGCCGTCAACTTCCGCTGGTGGAGTTTTCCTGGTGGGTGTCTGCCTGCTGGTGGGGGTTCGTCTATTGACGCGAGTCCCTCTGCTGGCGGGAGTCCCTCGTCCGCTGGTGGAAGCACGGTGGGGTTTATTTCCGGGCTTCGTTCCGGAATTGCCAGTGGTACCAGCAAATGTCGTGGGTTTTCGGAGAGTAGTCGGTGGTTTTGCGGCGACGGCCTCTGGTCTGCGAACGGTGGCGTACTCTGGACTGCGAGTGGCTGTTTGTCTGTTGTACCCGCAGTGAGGCGACCTGGGGCGAGAGCTCCTCAACGCGTTCCAGTAAACCAGCTGTGTTGTCGGGAGCGGCAGGCGAAATGCTCGCTGTGGTCGGCTGGGTGGTAACCTCGCAGATTTTGTCCGCGAGGTGGGAAGCCGCATCTTGAGTGCCATGAGTCCACCCGGCCAGGATCGCTTGTACCTGTGGTGGAACGCGGCTGGCCCAGATGGTGCGCAGGAAGTCATCCGGGACGTCTGATGACAGGCCCATGAGTTGGAGGAACTGAGATGGCTTCCAGTCGCCCATTTCCTCGTGTGAGAGGAGCTGTCTCACTCGCTGATCACGTGAGGTGGATAACCGGCGCACCAGCTCTGCCTTAAGCCGGTCATAATGCTCGTGCTCTGGTGGTGCAGTTATGATGTCTTCCACCTCGGCATCTGCTGTTGGTGGAGTTTAAAAACGACGTTGTTGAATTTCGTTCGTTGGCACGTGATGGCTGCCAACTCGGACTGCGCTTCCTCTTGCGCGAACCAAATGGCAGGTCGGTCAGGCCAGACGTGAGGCAGTCGTACCGCGACTCTGTACACCTCTGAGCTGGAGGTTTGTTCAGCTGTGTCCATCAAACCTAAAAGTTATCAATGTATAATGAATAATCCGAAGGTCGCGCCGAGAAATGAGTCTTGTCCGTCGTGGCTTTCGTCGGAGTCACCAATGATATGTGGGATGCTGTAGGATTTTTCATAGAGACAACCGCAATATCACACATATATTACAATATTTATTGATATCAAGAGTTGATTGTATACGTAGTGTATATACCCAGGACGCTATTCCCAGCAAGGCCGAGAGGAACTCTCCGATTGATGAATGTGAACAAACAGGACCAGGTGCTGAGTGAAGGCACTACTATATGATAGGGAGAGCCAGCCGCGTGAGCCGCTGCCATCGATGACCAGAAGCCTGCGCATCGATGTAAGCAGGGTCTCTGCAAACAACTGAAGGAAATGTTAGCTGGTGCGAGAACCTTAGAGAAGCCCAGGCACTATCAATAAGTCTTTGAAACAAAGAGCTTTGACTACGGGCGCACAGAGCATGTATACCATAGAATCGATACCGGCGACGTCCGTCCCATTCGCCAGCCACCAAGCATACCCCCTTTAGCGAAGCAAGCAGAGGTGAATGGCTTACTGGAGGACAGGAAGGGTAAAGGAGTAAGACAACCCTTCGTCATTACGTGGTGCTCATCAGGAAGAAAGACGAAACTCTTCGTTGCTGCGTAATCTACCGAGGACTGAATCTCAAGAAAAAGTATCGTTTTCCGCTCTCAAGGATTTACAACACCCTGGATTGGCTGGCTGAAGCAACGTAGTTCTTTACACTGGACCAGAAAAACGTGTACTGGCCAGTGGCAGTTTATCAAAGAGCTGACGGTATTTTCCTCTGGCTAAGGGTTCTGGTAATACACCGTTATGCCCTTCCGACTTTGTAAGGCCCCAGCAACATTTTAGCGATTAATGGGGTCCGTCCTGAGAGGCCTACATTACGGGACCACCTAGTATACATGGATGGCGTCATTGTAATTGGTCGCACATTTCAAGAGCAACTTAATCTGCGGAAGGTGTTCCAAAGGCTGCGAGAGATCCATCTGGAATTGAAATTTAGGAAGTGCCATCTGTCCCGGAGGGACGTAGGTACCTGGTTCATATCGTTTCGCCGTCAGGAGTAACCACGGACCCCGAAAAGCTGTAATCTGTGAACAACTGGACAAAACCGACTGTCAAAAACCAGCTGTGTTTTCTGGGGCTGGCTACGTACTATAGGAAGTTCATCTCCAGATTCGCGATATACTAAAACCGTTGATCAGACTGACTGAAGAGAGCGGACATTCGAGTGGTCCATAGAAACAGAGACCGCTTTCCAATCGCTGAAAGAGGCACTGTGCACACCTGTCCTGGGCTACCCATGACCAGGGGAGAAGTTCATCTTCGACACTGATGCCAGCAACATGGGGATTGGTAGTGTACTATACCAAGTGCAAAATGGAAGGGAACGGGTTGTAGCCTACTTGAGCAGCACTCTATCCAAGAGGAAATATTGTGTGACCTATCGAGAGTTGTGAAGACCACGGAACATTTCCTAAAATATCTGTACGAACAATAGTTCCACTTACGCAACAACTCCGCCTTGACCTGACTGATGAGCTTTAGACATCTGGACGGGCAGACAGCTGGATGGGTTCAGCATCTGCAGGAGTACAACTTCACGTCTGAACACCGTCAAGGCTCCGAACACACGAACGCAGACACCATTTCAAGGCGATCATACACCGAAGAGTGCTTCCATTGCCGAAAGGTTTGACAAAGGGCAGCTGGCCCAGGGAAGCCGATAGTAGCTGCTGCCGCTTCTAATTGCTGGGACCGACAAGCCCTGATAAGGATTCAGTTGACAGATGACGTTAGGCCACTAATGCGGGAGATGAAGCCTGGACAACCCATAGAGTGGAGGGATATCAGTGACCGGGGACCCATCTACAAGAGCGATTGGGCAGTGAAAAACCCTCGCAGTAAGAAGCGGCGTGCTGGAACGTCACTGGGAGTCGGCCGACGGAAAGAAAAGACGAAGCAGATAGTCATCCCCTGCAGCAAGGTGAAGGAAGTACTGGCGGAGATAGACGGGGGCACATCCGGAGGACGCCTTTGGGCTAACAGGAACGTCCACAAGGTCCGGCAATTTTACTATTAGCTGCACTTAAGGGGCGACGTCGAGAGGTGGTGTCAACACTATGGCCTGTACCGCCAGCCGAGGTGCCAGAACCAGAAATCTTGGCCTGATGCACCAATACATCGAAGAACCCATTGAGAGGATTGGAATTGACATCGCTGGAACTTTCCCAGAAAGTGACAGGGGAAACATATCTCCTGATCGCCATGGACGAATTCACGAAGGGACCAGATGTTTACGCCATCTCCAACCAAGAGGCTTGGACAGTGGCAGATGGCCTGGTGACCTACTTCTTCTGTCGCTTCGGCGTTCCAATGGAGGTGCACAGCGACCAGGGTCGGAACATCAAATCCAGGCGAATGCAGGAAGTCCTGGAGTGACTAGGAGTCATGAAAACTAGAACAATACCCCTACACTCACAGTCAGATGGAAAGGTGTAATGAAGCATGAAGACAATCGAGGAGCACCCGAGGAAAGTGGTATAAACTCACCAACGGGACTAGGATGAGAGGCTACCCATTTTCCTGCTGGCCTACCGAGCATCAACCCACTAGACCACTGGCGTGACGCTTGCCAACATGGTGTTCGGGTGGGAGCTTCACATGCCCTGCGATCCGGGGCTTCCCCAAACAAGGGTGGCCAACAACAGACTATGCAGCCGACCTTGTTGAACGGCTACACATCCACCACTTTGTCCATCAGCACCTGAAAGTGACCCACTTTGCCTGTCAGCACCTGAAAGTGGCCATTGACCAGATGAAGGCACACTACGACCAGCTGGCCAACTTGGCTGGATTTGAAGAAGGCAATAGATTGTGGCTAAACCCCCTGTCAGACAGAGGAATATCACCCAAACCCCTTTCTACCATCAAGGGATTGCAGTGCTCTGACCGTGGTTCTGAAGCCGTCAGCTGTTCATGGGAACAAGCATAAGCCTCTCCCCCTTAATCTGTGCTGATAGCTGGCTCTGACATGAGTCCCGTGTTCACGTCAGGAAGCACGCGTGTCCGTGACCCCTGGGACGTATATGGGGGGTCTTGTTTTGACGGTCTCCTGCGTGAGGAAATCTACTTGTGGCCACTTGGGTGTTTAAAGTGGTGCCTTAAGGCATGCCACACAGAGGCCCGAATATGTCTTCAAGAGACATGTGCCTTTTGGCCTCCAACGATGAAGCAATGGTTTCAGAGTGATCCGAACCGTTGGCTTTAGGGTTGTGTGGTGCACTCTGCTGTTGCAGGCCGGTGTGCCTGGCTACCACTGAAGCACACACCAGCCCACCCTCTGTCAGTCCGAGGTTGCTAGAAGCCTGGACAGGTTGCCTTTTATCCGTTGCTACCACTGGACTGCCTGCTCTGCTCTGGTTAGCAGGCAGAGCTTGTAAAAGTGGTAGGGCGAATGACTACCGGTTGGTGGCTGCTGACATTGCATGGAAAGGGCTGTTTCTGAACATGTGGGATGTTCCTACGTGGGAATTATATGCCCAGTGTGATCAGACTAAATGAGACAGGTACAGAGGAATAACACTCTTTAAGTTATATATACAAAGTACTAACAAATATAATATATTGACAGAATATGAAGAAAAATAATTGGTGATAGACACAGAATGATAAAAAATTACAACTACAAGGAATACCCAGAAAAGTTAGATTATAATAATGGCACTCAAAGACCCTCAAGAAGAGTAGCTACACAGAACAACGTCACAAAGTTTTTTTTTTATATTAATGTAGGACTAAGAAAAGGTGATGCACTGTCGGTCATATAATTTAGTACTGGATTATATCATAAAAATATCATACCAAGATCATAACAGGGGAAATGCATCAACTGAAATGGTATAGATGAATGCATGTGTGATGATATGATAATAATATCAAGGAATTTAAAAGCCTTGGTAGAGGCACTAGAGCAATTAGATAATACAGCACAAGAAATAGGATTGATAATCAAGAAAAAAACAAAATATATGACAGTAAGTACGAAAACACAGGAGTGTAAGCTGATAGCAGGAGGGTGAACGTTTGAAAGTGTCTCCAATTTTCCTTATTGTGGCTCAATAATAAATGCAGATAACGGTACAGAAGAAGAAATAACACACAGAATTAAGAAAAGAAATAGAGCCTAGTATGCATATAAAGGATTAATGACCTCTGAATTAATTAACAAACATACTAAAAGGAAGATTCACATGACTTTGATAAGGCCGGTAGTGCCCTACGGATGTGAAATCTGGACACTGTTTACAAGAGACATATACAATTTATTAGTTGACCACATAAGTGTAATAAAAGATGGAGAATAAGAAATAATGAGCTGCATTGTTCATACAAAGAGAAGATATTGCTGAATACATTATAGCACAAAGAATAAAATGGAGGGGACATCTTATCAGAACCCTCTTCTTTTCAGGCACAGTAACTTCATAAAGGAACATTGGATAAGATCTTGCACAATTTATTTGAAAATGTGATGAAGATGGGAGAGAGGTTCTTCTAGCAAGACCATCAGCCACTCATACACTGAAAAATGCAGTGTCTGCCTTACATGACACTTTCTAGGACCAAGTAATTAGTTGTCCTTTGTGGGCTACTTGTTTGCCTGATCTAACTCCATGTGAATAACATCTGTGGGAACATTTGAAAGACAACATGTGCAAGAAAAATCCAAGCACACAGGATGAACTTAAACCATTATGTGCAAAATATTAGGAATTTCTAGACAACGTCAAACCAACTTTCTATAATTTTTTCACCAGGAGTCAAGTATGTCAAGCACTTCAATACAGACCGACAGGTCGAAGAAACCTGGAACGACCGAGGAAGTGATGGAAGGACCAGCTTCATAAATGAACATGCTACACACATAAACCTTCACGAACATGAAGATGACGAGAAGGGAAATGGGTTAGAACACATCGAAAGGTGCAGAGAAGCGAAGTCGTGTGAAGTGGAAGTAAAAATATAAGTGAAAAGTTAGCAAATATAAAGAGCAATGAATCGATTTAAAGACATGGGAACTAAGTCTTATAAAAGAAGTGAGGTGAAATCATATGAGAAAATAAGCTAGATTCATTCTTAA
>Ga0123354_10013004_pt1 | contig 12892 bp, 7 predicted proteins | sample TergutLab28metaG_2_FD_97872 | JGI IMG/M metagenome (GOLD analysis project Ga0123354, IMG submission 97872) | Labiotermes labralis P4 segment gut microbial communities from Petit-Saut dam, French Guiana - Lab288 P4 | ecosystem: Host-associated > Arthropoda: Insects > Digestive system > Gut ...
CCCTTCAAAAAAACATTCTAAAAAAAACCTCAAAATTTAAAAAATAGTCCTTTTTTTTCCCATGGGTCCCCCCCCCCCCCCGATTACTGGAATTCAGGCGCCACAGGTGCCAGTTTATTGCGTTGCCAAATGTTAAATTTTCTGCTTCTTAGCCGCCTCCATTTCCTTTCCCATTTTACTTCGGTTCGTCCTCGTCGTCGTATTTCTCCTGGTGACCAGTATTCGCTTAGGCCATCTCTTATCCTCCATTCACACTACGTGTCCATATCATTTCAACACATAGTTTTCCATTCTTTCTCAACTAATTTGTGTTACCAACATTTTTTCGCAGACAAATTTATTTCTTACTTTTAGTAATACAGATGTCCTTGCAGCTCTTCTCTGAAAATCCATTTCTGTACTGAACAGTCTATTCTTTAACTTGTATTCCATTGTCCAAATTTTTCAAACACAACTTAAAATGTACATGAATACAACAATATAAATATTTTTCTGTTCTTAATAACGTATAGGCAGTAATATGGAGCCACAAATTGCTGCACTTATTGTACTGTCGGGTCAACAGAAAATGCATGCACGATTTAGGCGACGAATGCAGAAACACAATGTTTGAGACACAACAAAAGTATTTCATTTTTCTTTACCTGGTAGTACAGACATACGTGCTTTAACGTGATTACATTTATTACATCGTGATCTCAGTATCTCAGTCAGTATGTTACTGCATAAGGGAAGAACTAGACGGACCCCATCTTCATCACGGGCAGAACTTTTCCTTAAAACGCCACGATAATACCGGCTCCGAAACTCAACCAAATGGTGGCGCTTTTCTCGGAGGTGAATCAGGCGGGGTTGAAGATGACCCAACATGTACGTCTGGTACCAAAGTGAAAAGAACTTGGAGCTCTACCACCACGACACTGTAAAGCTTCATGATGGGGTGCTTCAGTATGTGTGGGGATAACTTTGCTTTTACGTCAAATCTCGGCTTTAAATACCACGATGTCCCTTCTACCTAAGCAACTCTCTCGGATGCCGTATTTATAATGCTGAGTGTAGTACACCTGAAAGAATCATGGCTTCTGAAAAAGTAATATTCGTAAAATATTTTGTGAAAATCAGCTGGTACATTTTAACATGGAGTGGAGAAGACTGGCGCTGGGAAACAAATGGACGTAAAGAAAGAAAAAGACAGTCGGCTGTCATAAATAAAATGCATGATGTCTAGTCAATTGGTGAGGTAGAAACAGAAAGGATATAAGAAAGGCTTTGCAGAAAAGGAACTCGGGACGCGATTCTGTCTTCTTGCGTGACAAAATGAGAATTGCAAAGGCAATTCCTACCTGACATGGCAGTTACTTAAGACACGACAGTGGTCGAGTGACGGCGGTTCGGATTACATATAGTCAAGTTTGGAGGGACTGTAGACTATTTTGTTATGCATTGGAGAACTTCGACATTTAGCCTTTAGAGATGAATGGTGACACGGTTTTCGTATATACAATCTGCATTTTACCACACACTGTATTGTTGTGTTTCACATACCTCTCACAACACAGAGATTGTTTCAATAAACGGCTTTAAACAAATGATCTTTCTAATTTCTCTGTTTCAGATGAACATCATTCTTCAGACTTTCAGTACAGACACTTCCAATCGGAATTTGAAGTAAATATTATTTTTAATTTACTTGATAGTACGACCGCGGTAGCACAGTGGTTAAGGTGCTGGTCGCTGGTTCGATCCCAGCTGGTGTTAGTGGATTTTTCATTGACATAAAATCCTTCTGATCGCACTATTTTTTTCCGCCAGTCATACTGGCAGAAAAAAATATAAATGTGTGCCGCTTACTACGTTTAATTGACACGTTTAAAGGAAAGCGCATTTGTGTAGCGTTAGTGTTTTTGACACAAATGGACAGAAGGTAAAGTGAAGGTAACTTGATCCCTTTGAACGCCATATAGCCATGTGGGTTACTGGAGGTACAGTCCCGCTCACTCTTCACCTTGGAATTAGAAAAAAGCAAATAACGAGATTAAAACGACGCCAATTAACCCCATGGAATTTCAGGCTGAGTTGTCATCATCATCATCATCATCATCATAATCATATACCTGTCATGGAGTTGGGCCACTTGTTGACCCGTTCCGATCTCACGTACCCAGAAGTCTCTTCAAAAGTCTGCCATGATTCCTTCTGCCAGGTGGGGAGTAGTATTTCAATACCCTGGGTAATCTACTTCGAGGCATTCTATATACATGTTGTATCCAGCTTCTCTTGTATTCCAGTAATTTGTCCAAAATTGTTGTTATTTTTAACTCCTTTGTAAGTTGTGCATTTGTTTTGTAATCTGTCCAAGTGTATCCTGCTGTTCTTCTCATGTATTTCATCTTTGCTGTTGTTATTCTTTTGGCGTCCCTTACTTTAATAGTCCCAAGGGCTAGTGTATAGTTTTATTCTTGTTTTCTAAGGGTTTTTTGTGGCTGTCTGCATAGACAAAATGAAGCAGCGAGAGGCGTGTTGCTCCTGCCAGGAATCCAACCGCGACTCCTGGGTTCCTTAGCCCGCTGCGCAATCGCTCTACCAACTACACTAACACGGTTCCACTAATGGATAAAATATAAGAGTAACTGTGTCAACTGAGCAACAATCTGTTTGAGGAGATTTGAGTCGTTCAGTTCGCCAGTAAGGCGCCCCCACCGCCCCCTTGGAAACCGAAATTTAGTTGCCCTGTTAAAAGTCACGAAAACATCCTCTTCCTTGTCATTCACAAAAATATTCCAGTCCAAATTCTTTAACGCTGTTATGGTCTCTTCCATTCAGATTTTCCTACTAATGGTTTGAACAAATTTTTGTTTCTTTTTAATGCACACGTAATTCTGCTTCATTTTCTCGTTTTAGTATAAGCACTGAAGGGTGTAATCCATATCAGTTAAAGTCTCTATAGAACTGAAGGAATCTTCATGCAAGTCTGGGTCAGAAGTACTTTGGAGTTTTATTTGTTTACATCAAAATCCATAAAGCAACTCTTTCTTCAGAAAGATAGTCGCTCACAGTGTACATACTCGTAATTTCTTCGCTTTTCATGGAACCGAAGTTTTCATTAACGTGTCCAAATGAGCCCATCACTCTACCTTAACCTGAGACAGATGAATACAGCCCACACCCCCACTGTCATGCTTATTAAATGGACCTTAAACCTTACCCTCCCATCTATTGCTCACGTATACTCAGTGACATCGTATTTTCTGACATTACATGGGTGCTGATAAGTCCTTAGCCCGACCAGAAAGGAAAAAAACTAATGTTTCTGTCAGAATAGCGTTTCCTTTGGCGCCTTGCCTTGCAGGAAAAAAAATGATGACAGCTTGCGTCTCGATGTTGTTGAAATTTCGCGCGTCCCTAACATGTTCCCGAGCTTGTTTCCACCCTGGTCGGGCTAAGGATATATCAGCACCCGGGAGTTATGAATTTTACCTGCCCATCCTCATTGCTACAAGTCACGTCCCGCCCTATCCTAAGTATATTTTATGAATAATAGACAAATTAAACATTTAATATAAATCTTTTAGCTCTCGCTTGCTTTTTCGTCTCACGCCATACATACAATTCTCATATCTCCATGCAGTTGAAACTGAACTTCTGGTCCCTTCATATCTCGCCAAGAAATCTGTAACTATCGATATTATTCTCAGAGGAAAATATTTCTAAAATGGAACAAAGTCTTCCTTTGCTTCTTGAAAGACGTCCAAACATTTTTTAGATAAAGAATACTTGGAAGAATTTTGTTATCTTGTGTCAAAATTTACGATGTTTTCTTTCAAATAAAACTATTTTTCATTAGTTTAGTTTTAAAAACAAGAAATTACAAAACGAATAAATGAACAGTATCTTCACTTGAAAGAAAAAGGAACCAGAGAAGGATCGCTGTGTAAACGTGGCCCAGCAGTTCATTCGGATCTGGCATGTAAGCCGCAGAGCATACTAGTTATGTTGGGTTTCAAAGCAATTATAGAGCCAGCTCTTCTTTTCTTTGTGTGTCTTGGAAGGGCTGCAGGCAAGAAGCACATCAGTAACTGCACATGTGCACGTAATCACACTGAGAAGTAGCTAAAGTATATCTCATGTACATACTTCTTGAGCACTTTATCTTTTTAATAAGCGGGTGTATATACCAATTCGTTGGCATGGAAAAATATAATGACAGTACCATTTTAACGACATCATATTTCTTGGATCTCTGTAGGAAATTCGGGATCCAAATACATTTACCTCAAACAGCACATAAATACATAGTTGGACTCGCAGACTACTTCATGCTGAACACAAAGTAAGGAAAATTTTCTGTGGGTAAATTTCTACGCTTTTACTTTATATTTATTTGCAGTTAAGGACAAAAATAATCTCCAAGTTGGCTCAAACGTCTAGTAAAAATAGACTAATTAGAAGTTATGTTAATTTCGTTCTCCAACAATATTTGCTAGAGTGACAAAATAAAGTAATATGGGATAAGTGACGGATGAGATGACGAATGCACAGAAAAAATTAATCACAAAACTTAAAAAGGACAAACTGGGAAATTTTGTGTTTGTCATTGTAATAATATCAAAATAATGGCCAATGAAATGTGGCGTAAATAGCCAACTGAACTCACAATATTTCAAGTTCCTCGTAGAATCCACCGGCGCTCTTTCGTTAACACAGGAATCAAATTTTGTTTCCCATAAGAAAGACTATTTATCCTCCCCCCCCCCCTTCTCTGACTACAGCTCCCTTAGATCCAATAACAGTGCCAGCACCGTGATTCCAGACACCTTCATAACTGTGCTTGTCCAACAAAACGTAAGTAAGTTTTATTTTTTATATTACCATAATTTACATTTATAATCCCCAACAAGTGTCGTGTGTTTCTAAGCCATTATCAGAGAGAAATTCACACAAATGTATGTGAAATATTTGTACATATCATTTTTAATAAATGAAATTAGCACATATACAAAAACAGCAAAATATTAAACATAAGCAATACAGTATTGGGGGAATTAAACAAAATAAAATTTGTGAACGAATGCAATGTGTGCTGTCCAAGTGAATATTACAGTGTGTTTATTTAGAAGAACGTGATCACAATTCGAAGTTAATGGGACCACATTAGCACATTAAGATTCAAGAAATGGCCGTATATGTTTGAGTTCATAAATAATGTACTGCATTGAAATTTTATATGTAAATAAATAATAAACTTCTTAATTTTAATTCTTCAAATATTAACCTTCATTTACTGCATGTCTTTAGGGTGCTGCTGTTTTTTGTGTGCACAAAATACATTTCTAAAGAAAATATATGAAGATGTTTCATGCATCTATTTTTACCTCGGAAATGATCGAAACATGTAGGAAATTATAAGAATATATAAAGTTAAGGTACTGAAACTGACTATAAATGAATTTATTGAACACATTAATATAAGCTAAAACAAAAAAGAAATGGAACTATCAATATTACCAAGTTCACTGACTAATATTTTTCAAATGAAGCCAACTAGGTGCACACTAATTCTTAGTATATTTATATCAGCTTCTCTACATGTTTCGGGCAGCTATGTGCCCATCATCAGGAGAATTTACTGTAAATTCTCCTGATGATGGGCACATAGCTGCCCGAAACATGTAGAGAAGCTGATATAAATATACTAAGAATTAGTGTGCACCTAGTTGGCTTCATTTGAAAAAGATCTTATGGGAATACACGATTAAAGAACACAAAATTCGCTGCTTACATTTCTCTTACCGAAAGAAGCAGATCACTTATCGGAGACGGAGAATTGTGATCAGTGTACTATGTAATGGACACGAGTACTGAAAATTGTGTCGACGTTAGCTTTAAGTCAAGCTATTTTAAGAAAATGCGCAATAGAATTAACCCTTCTGAAACTCGAGAACACTGACAAAAACGATGAGCTCATTGCCTCTCTACCACCAGATACCCTGTAACAAACTAATGTAATATTCATTCGTAAGACAAAGATTCTGTAAGAATGGCGTCTCAAAGTGCAATTCTTAAACAACGCGACGTGTGCGTTGAATCTTGTTCTGAATTGGCTCTCCAAGCGAATGTCCTGTAATAAACTGAATTAAGTCAGGGCAACTTCTTTCTCACGTTCTGCTGCAAGGAGTTCAAAAGATATTCCTAACTTTGTTACCAAACACACTGTAATAAAAACATAGCACGAAGGGCTACAGTAAGATTACCATTTGGTGTATCGTTTTATGTTTCTATTATGTAGAGTTTGTGGATAAATAAAGCAAACTAACAGTATACATTAAAATTAAATACCAAACGTATAATTGTATCTTCAACATATTCCAACACAGCTGAGCCACTATTAATGAATGCTAGGCGGTGAGTTTTAGAAACATTGTTTGGTTATAAAATTTTAAAAAATACTTTCAGAAATTCCATTTTTAACGTACTTAAGAATGATGTAAGAAATCTTACGTTGCGGCATTCCAAACTTATGTTATGAGGTAGATACTGTATGTTGATCTGTGAAGGTCAGAATACTGTTATGAAGTAACATGGAATGTAAGGTATAAGTTGATAACCAGATACTTAGAAATTTGTAAGGTCTAGACCGAAGGTAAAGGTAAAGGTAAATTTCGCCCTAGAACAGGCCACGAAGGCCCAGAGTGGGAGTAGAGGTATAGCTCTACTTTTTCTTTAACCTCGGCACTAGATAGGATTGTGTGGTCAACGCCACACTCTGGCCGCTTTAACCCTGGAAAAAAGAAAAGGTAATCATTGCATAGGAGGCTGGGTGGACCCCAGGGCCAGTCTGGACGGGTGCGGAAAGTCTCACCTCCCACCGGGATTTGATCCCCGGATCTTCCAGCCAGTAGCGAGTCGCTATATCGACTACGCTATCCCGACCCACAAAGGCCTAGTCCGAGGTCAAATAAAATGTATGATACACCATCAGAAATGTTAGTTATTGTTTCATTGAGAAACAAAAACTGATGTGAGGAAGTAGGTTGGGACAACACAATATTTACGCTGCGAAATTTGGAAGTTGGACAGCTGCGTAGACAAAGGTATTTTGAGAGGATCATGGAGAAACGTTACTATCTCGGAGGTGACGTACTCACAGTCATGAAGCCCACGGAGTCCTGAAAGACTTCGCCGTTGTGTTACATCTACAATTTGGGGATGTTCATTTCTGAATTGACCATTGTCAGTGGTGGTTCTGGACAATGATGTGGGTAGAAAATAGGAAATTGTTAGTTTATTTACTGTTGGTAACGTCGCTGTTCATTGTAATAAACTAACATTTTTAGTAATACATTTTAAATTTCGGAATTATCTTCATTGAAGCTTGCCCTATTTCTATCTCTATCGTCTTAGACGCACACCTAGCCATTGCTCCACAACACATTCCCACACAACATGATATGCTGCCACAACACCTCATTTGCAAATACCAATTGAATTGTGAATACAACAATATAACTTTAGCAAGGAACTAATCTCCCTGATGATGATCTGACAAAATCGAAACAAGCCTGAGTGTTTTAAAGTATTTTAAAAGTGTTTTATGTGAAATTATATGTGCATTCGTTGGTTGACAAATTGAAGTGATTAACGAACCCTCTTATTAAAACAGTGGAAAAAATGTTCATGATTTGAAGTACGTGCCCAGCTTTTAAATGTATTCTTCGTCATTTAATATTTCTCATACAGTTGACGCTTTGTGATTAATTATAATATACTATTAATATGATTAATAATGTAGGCAGCGTTTGATACAATAAATTGACATACGTATCGATTTTGCATGCTTTCACAAAAGTTATTAAATATCACGCTGTTATAACTCTCTAAAACCTTGTAATTACGCATCGCCAGGTTTCACTGAAAAATTTCCATTTTGCCGGCACAGTGTAAATATGGGACCCGGAAGAATGTTAGAATGAACAACCATTATTTCCCTACAGAGCATGCATTTAGTTTTATTTATAGTGATTCCATTATAAATAAAACTAAATGCATGCTCTGTAGGGAAACAATGATTGTTTATTCTTAGAATCTTCCGGACCCCATATATATATACCGCGCCGGCAAAATGGAAATTTTTTATGAAACCTGGCGATGTGTAATTACAGCGTCATAATTGTATTTATAATGGAATCACCGGGTATAAGGGGTAGTGATGCGTAATAATATAGCCTATCCTACCCAACAGTCAACCTCACCTTCTCGTGGTATACCCTGTTCTCACAAATGAGGGAATGGCGAAGGAGTCACAGCGGTGTAACTGTTTCACCAGGAATGGAGGAAATGCCATCCCTAAACACGCTGGTCTAGAGGCTAAAGGTAGCAATCCTACCACTGGACTTACCCTGCTCTGAGCCCGTAACCCATTCAGGGGAAATTTTAACCACTGAAAAGTCTCGCTGAAAGAAGCCGGACAGATCCAACTGGCAGAAGGAATCATGGTGGACCTCTGAAGAGACTTCTGGATACGTGAGACCAGAACGTGTCAAAAAGTGGCCCAACTCCATGAAAGATATATGATGATGATGATGATGAATATGATGATATAATAGAATCACGCTGCGTTTTGTGCGACCTATGAGCTTATTCTTTGTAATCTTATATTACGCATCATTTCGTTAATCAGAAAGATAAACCGGTGATCAATTCTGGCTCTTTAGCCTCTTATAGTCCGACAGGATGAAACTGTAAAACCTGAAGTGTGCAACTAGGCCTACTAATGCTTTGGTAGAAATATCCGTAGGTTTAACATCGCTAGTAAGAAATAGTTTTATTCAATAGGATTCTGAACAGATTAACTACACTGCTAAAAGTATTTTCTTAATAATCAAATATTTATTGACCTACAAGCTACTCCAAAGTTTCGCATTTCGATATTTTACCAAATTTCTGAACTAAGTTTTCATCTATATCTAGTATTTCCTATCCAAGCTCAAAGGCTATCTGTAATAATAATAATAATAATAATAATAATAATAATGAAGAAAGAAATATAAAGAGTATTTCAAAATATTACAGTTAACAACCCACAAGAATAATATGCTTGGCAATACTTTAGAGGGTAGAAATATCTGCTGTCTAATGGATTAAATGGAAATATGTCTAGTAGTGTCGTGCGTGAAGTATGAGAAGAAAAATTGATTTTCCGAGGAAGCAATCTCCACGCTTGTGAATAAATTTTATGTAATATAATATATAATATACAATAAAATAATAAGTTGCATCTAGTTGGTATTTTATTCTTCAGTTATCACAATGATGCAAGGTACAATAAACATCAAATACATATAAAATTCGCTTTAGTTGATACTCAGTGTGGAATAAAAGCAGTTGGAACACTTAAGTAACTACCAAAAAAGCTACGTGTAAATTCTTCATAACGAAGAGACCCAATAATTTAACTGTTCATTGAGACGTTTTCCGCACTGTGTGTATTTATTCTATTTGCATGTCGCATTCTCGCAACTTCCGCCGCTACATAGACGCAGTTTTAACCAGTAACAAGATTTTATATAATCGAATTAAGCACTTCCAGAGCAGATATTCCTTTTCTCTTCCAATTCTCCATTAGTGTTAACTTCTCTAAAGGGATACTTCTCCTCGGTAAGTTCTTTTGGCCACAAGGATAAATTTACTCTCCTTCTCCTTCCTCTCCCACATACAGAATCGTAACAAGAAAAATAACAGTATTGACAGTAAAAGGAAAAAGAAAAAGAAATTGCAAGTAAAGAAAAAAAATCATTTTAAAAAAGAATATGGTTGAGTCAGACTCAGGGCTACATCGGAAAAGGAGAAGAAAAGCGACGAAAGTAAGCTCCTTATAACACTTGCACTACTTTTTATCTTTATTTTTTTCACTACTCACCCTCTTCATTCTTTTCGGGGAGGTTGGGGGGTGAGTGGCTTTGAGTAGGGGGATGGGTAACAGTTGCAGGAGGCCAAGTTGCTCACCACTTTCTAAACCTGCTTGAAGGTGTGGGTAGAATTGATACTGTACACAATGCTGCTGTTTCTTCTGCCACTTCCTTTCTGGTACTGTTCCTAAGAAACTGATAGTGGGGCCAATTTCAAATCAAATTCCAATCGCTGATTCACCTTTGTACAGACTGTAAAATTGCAAAGTTTAAGACCACAGTTCAGAGATCTGCAAACCCCCGTGGGCCCGGGAATTCAATTCTGCACAGTATGTAAAGCGTTTTGTAAACTAATTGGAGGCACTGTGCAACACTTTCTCAAGGAGCAATTTCACTCACGCCGTAAAGCTTGTAATTTGTATTCGGGAAAAGCCCAGTTGGAAATGCGTCCAGGACACCTACTGATCTGACTTCAGTATTTCGTTACCTTACCCTGCTCCTCCAAGTAAATGTCGGGGCAGTACTTTAACCTTTGAGTTCCCACTTCTCAATCCTTTGACTTCATTACATGCCACTCTCCGAACAGTCGATGTTATTTAAGCCGAATTACAATCAGCGTATTAATCTATTAATTAATTAATTCTACGCCATCGAATTACTAAGGGGCCTGGAAGCTTATCACTACTTCAAGAACAAAAAAAAAATAATGTTTATTATCCCTCAACATAATACACTTATTATGTGCATAAACACACACACACACACATAGACATATATATATATATATATATATATATATATATACTGCTGTCTGCTTGCTAGCAAGCAGACAGCAGTATCTGTTTGACATATCTTTTGCTGTATGTACAGTCTTGAACTCCTGATGATGGACGGAAAGACCGTCCGCAACATATAGAGTGTCAATCCAAAATAAAATAAATTTGATACATTGGTGCATACAGTTGGTTTTACTATAGAAATAATATTACGATGCGCGGCTCTATTAACGTCAAATTCCTACAAGGTGTATTTTTGCATATATACTCTTCGATGTTGTGTGTACAGCATATTAAGTGCAAGTTGTTACGGTGTTCAACACAAGTAGGAGAGTTTCAATATTTGATTGTTTTCAAATTTATGTGTCATTCATTCACTTCATAGACTCTCTTACTGCAGTTCCTTCACTTTTTCCAAAACAATTTGCCCACACAATTTGCTCCTTAAATTTCCAATATTCTCCCTTTTCTTTATGTCATTCACAAATTGCTTACGCCTTCTTCCTCCTCTTCCCATCATTTCTATCCTTCTACTCTTCATTCAACAGTATGTTTCAGTAGGCAGTGGCTACGCAAGGAGTGGTCAACCCACTTAAAATATTACATTTCAAATTAAAAAACCTTTTTAGTATTCGGTAGTCAGAGGTGTTGTTAGTGGAGTGTTCGCCATATTACAATTAAAAGTATCTATAATTACATATTTGTTAGCGTTTTATAAGTTTCACGGTAAATTTTATGTTCAATGGGCCATGCATAGTATAATATGGCAATAATTATCCAACAAGATGCAGCAGAATAGAGTTTATTTAAATCTGTCAACTGCTCAACATGTTTCGGGTGGTAATTCACCCATTATCAGGAGCTCATAACACTGTATCTACAGTATCTGGCATTAATGAGACCTGTACTGCTACCTGTCGTGAACGTGGCTGGGCGGGAGTTCGCGCCCAGTCTGCAACACGGATACCACTCCAACCCAACCACACCGAAACTCCAACACACATCGAACCAAGAACAATACGACCAATTTGGTAATTCAACAGAACAGTCACAAGTTCCTGATGATGGATATATTAATGTCCGAAACATGTTGAGCATATAAGAAGTGAAATAAAATAGCAAATGACATCAAGTTGGTCTTTTATTCTTCAACTATCACAATGATGCACAGTCCAATATACACCAGATTCACTGTTTTACCATTTAACCGAATTTTAACCCAAACTGTACGATTTTAATCGTGGAGTGATACCGACACACTATAAATATATTTATATTCTTGCAATTACCATCCTGAAAATGACCACATAAGTGGTCGAAACATGTCATTGGTCGTTAGATAATAAAATTACATTCATAAAGCCAAAGTGCACTTATTTTTCTTTTAATATATTTTATAAACATAATTAATTCACGGAATATGGAACACATTATACCAAAGCATAACAGAATATTGTTGCAAGGGAAATAGAGGTGGCAGAACAAATCGTCTGCTAGCATTTACAGACACAAGAGAAATATCTCCATCTCCAAAAACGTAGAAATGTTTTCCTGTTGCCTGTAGGGGGGAAATCACAAGTGAAGTTCCACGCAAAGAAAAATGCAATTTCGTGTCATTTAAGATAAAGGGAGAATTAAACGACTGTACCAGATGCTGCGCATCGCTGGAATAAAAGGGAAAATACGAAACAAAAGGAGAAGAGAATTTTTCCAGTAAATAATTGTAACTCATTTTAATGCAAGAAGGGAGTAAGTATAGGTCTGTCGGGGTCTAATTTAGAGAGGAACCCACAAATGAAACGTGTTGCATATTAAATTGCTTGCAGAAATATCAAAATTTTCATAGTGTAATTTGCATAACCTAGCTTCATATATTAATCTCTTTTCAGCTTCTTAATCTGTAGTTACCAAATACGCTTCTTGGTAAGAAGGCTGGAGTGTCGTCATGCTGGGGGACTTTGTTTTAATTTTAGATGCAGGGGAGTCAGTCTGTTGCCTTTTCTTGAACACATGCATCTTTCTAGGAAAGCAGAATGTCTTTCATAAAATAATGGAAATGGCACACAAAAAAAAAATCAGACATTTAATGGAACGGGAAGTATAAAAGAACTCCATGAATATGCTAATATATATATATATATATATATATATATATATAAAGTTTTCCCGTTACAGGCCCGGTGTGGACCAGAGGGTGGGTAGAGGTATAGC
>Ga0123354_10013006_pt1 | contig 12890 bp, 4 predicted proteins | sample TergutLab28metaG_2_FD_97872 | JGI IMG/M metagenome (GOLD analysis project Ga0123354, IMG submission 97872) | Labiotermes labralis P4 segment gut microbial communities from Petit-Saut dam, French Guiana - Lab288 P4 | ecosystem: Host-associated > Arthropoda: Insects > Digestive system > Gut ...
AATACTCAGTGATTTACTTCGTTATAATTAATTTGGTGCTGTTGCAGCATGTCGTGTGTTGTGTGTGAGTCGACTCACACATAACTAATTTTAACTTACAGACTTGCTGCCACAACACCAAATTAATTATAACGAAGTAAATCACTGAGTGTTTTAAACTGTAACTTTAGCAAGGAACAAAGTAAGTTCCCTGAGGATGATCGTATGATCGAAACATGTAGGAGCGTTTTACGTGTTTTAATGTAAATTTTAGCTTATTGTAGACTATATACGTGCATTTGTTGGTGTGTTACCTGTTTAAACTTGCACCTTACTACAGTTGATCCGAAATATGACAAGACATGCAATGTACGTATAACGGAACATTGAAGAGCGTTCTTGCAGCCATTGTTGCGCTGGGAAAGCGATGAGTGTTACACAGCCGGAGGGTGTGTATTTGTAGCCTTAGGTATCCAGCATGCAATGCGCAGGCACCATATTTTCATCTGTGGTCTGCCCCGCTCTGCAAAATTTTTCCAGCTTATCTAATTAAAGGCACGATTTTCGAAAAAAATAGTTACTGAACCAAAATGGGGGTTTTGATTTCTCTGCAACTTTTGTCTGAAACATTTCTCATTCTAAGAAAAAATGAGCGAAAGATGATAAAAATTGTAAATTAGTCTTCATGTAAAGTACTCTTTATTTTTTGTCAGATTTTAATGACACTTAAGATTTCTCGCAAGATCGTCGAAAAATCTTCAAATATCAAATTCCAGGAAAATCCGCCAAGTGAGAGCTGAATTTTTCCATACAGACGGATGAATGAACGGACAGGCAGACATATAGACATGACGAAGCGAATAGTCTCTTTTCGCAATTTTGTGAACGCGCCTAAAAACAGAACAGTAAAAACGTAGGACATAGTATATAGATATAATTGTGTCCCGTATCTATCTACCTAGTGGACGGACGAGGGTTTGATGCCCAAAAAGGAGAGGGGGTTTTTCTGTTCGTCTTGTGTTTGTATCGACGCTGTAACCCACCCAGCCTGACATTTGAAGGGCAGATTTCCTGGGACGCAAAGCAAGCAGGACAAGGAATTGTTCATGCAATTCCATCTAACACAGCGGTTAGTAATACGTGGAATTCGTCTTCATTCCTCCATACAAATCTATGTCTTGGCGCAAAGATATTTTACTTGTAATGAAGTTAGAAGCAGACAAAGAATGTTGTGAATGCTGCGGCACAAAACGTTGTCCATTGAACATATTTCTCTATAAATTTTTCTAGGATAATACAACCGTTACAAAATAAGTGACACATAGTGGACAAATAATGGGTGTGTAAGTTTTCCGATAATCTAGGGGCCATCTAGAAATTGTAGGCGCCAGAAGGGGAACATGGAACTAGTTCCGTACTGAGAATCTGCACATATTAGGCAACACCGTAAAAAAAATTTAGTCGTCACGGCGACCCGATGCGAGGGATTTTTTGCACCTCTGGTTCAAATTTTCTTCAGTTATAAAGCTGTAATATATCAGATTTCAGAATCGTACGTTGCTCATAGTTACACAGTGCACATGGCATTCAGCCGCTAAAATGAACGGTAGTTGTATTGTGAATTAGTGTGTGTGGGTTTTAATATAGCGTGTGACATGGTACATTCTGGCACCGTGTTGCGAGGCACTGCCAATCAAGTGGAAGTATTTGCGTCGTAAACCTCGCCGGAATTATTCCTAAGAACAACTTCCTTGTGTTCATTGCATACCAGTGAGGTGTAATAAATGGAGAGTTATGTGCAAAAAAATATGCCAATTGAGAAGGAACGGCTTAAGTTGTGCCATTCATTAAATGACTTTTATATTCATGTCATGTTGTTACGTTGTTTAAGAGAATCCGTAATTGTCTTGTTCGGGAACTGATTGCCCATAACAAAAGCATTTCATAATTTTTCTGACGCCACACAATATGTATAAACACATTACTTTAAACTTTATAAACTGTCCGTTACTCTGTAGCACGTGTAGTATATTAAAAAATAAATTACACTTGCTACAGAATAACGGAATATTTATGAAGTTTTAAAGGAGATTAGTGAGATCTAACTAAAGTGTATATAAAGAACATGAAGAACTTAACGTGTCTTAATGTTTTTCATGAACTGCCTAATGATGATTCAAGAGGAATCGAAACATGTAGCATTGTAGTGTGGCATTTATTAAATTGGGTTGTTTCTGACTGGCGCGTTTTTATTGTTATTTTACCTGAACACCGCTTTAAAATCGGCCATGGTCGCTTCCCCAGTGTCCTTTTAAAGCGCACAATCATGAATGCGTTGTTGTATACCTTCCACGTTAACACACATCTGCCTTGTTCTAACGCCCTTCGGTAAACGAAGAATTAAAATTATTCTGCACCTGTACATATGGCGCACAGGCACTGTATTAATCATACTTATTAGTCATAACTGAAACCATCGTACTGATGAACACCTTGTGTTTCAATTTGCTTTTTTTCGTTTCTACATTTCCATGACGTACTATTAGATAAGGCAGGATGCTGACCTATATGGAAGGGAATCCTTATTCAGATACCAATAAGAGTTTACTTGGTCAATAAATTCGCTGCTTTATTGACACCCGCAGTCCATAATTGTGTGCATTACAGGTACGTTGATTTTTACATTGATCCAGTTCAATCCAGTCAACATCTCTTACCACTTTCCTTGATGATCTTCTTTAATATTATTCTCTAACTAATTCCTATAACTATCCCGCATTCTCTCATCACGGTCATCGGTTAAATAAAATAAAATAAAATTACAGTAATATAATTACTAATTTTCTGAAACTAATAGTGCATACATAAGCCTTTGACGTTGAAAATGTTTGCCAGTCAATGTCACATAATAATATCCCAGAGGACTTTAATTACACTGCTGTGAGAACTTCAAATCTACCACCATGTGAGTGGTTGTTGACGAGTGCCGGTTACAAATCATTATTATACCGTTTTTTCCATCATCCTGATAGTTTCTCCATCTTAGGTCCAAATATGAAGGTCATCACACTGTTCTCCAGCACATTCAGTCTCTCCAGTCCTTAGGGCAACAGACCAGATAATAAAGACCCCTGACCGTATCCTACCCCCTGTTTTCACTGGATGCGTATGAATGGTATAGCTGAACCAAGTGGAATTAATTGTGTAGTCACACAGAAGGAACCGATGATCCTGCTCCTGTTTTGACACCACTTTAATCGGAGCAGAATATTCTTCACCACGTCACGTTTGTTCGTCACGCACAGTTCATGAATACAGTATTACTGTATCCGAGAGTGCAGTTTACTGAGCGTAATAGGACTAGGCACTGGAAGGGGCCAGCAAGTTAAAGAGGACTTCTGGGGAAGGACATCGGCGAAGCTGTGTCCCGAGACTGGGCGAAAGAGCCGTAGAAGAAGACGAAGAAGAAGATGGAGACGATGAAGATTAATAATAATAATAAATTGACTAATGAGGCAGCTGGACAAACTCTACAGTGGGATTTTTAACACGGGGAAAAGATTGTGCCAGAAGGAAAGTCCATAGAGAGCCAAATAATTTGGTGCGTAATGCTCGAATGTGTTACTTTTCGATTCCTTCGATATAAATGGAAGTAATTCAGGTGATAACAGTTAACGTTGCGCGCTGTTCCAAAATTTGTAGAGCTGACGTGCTTATAGATTGTCTCGTCACTAAAGAACTCTTACTTCGTAAGAAGTGTGTTGTCTTTTGGTGATGTGTAAGAACAAGGAGCTGGAGAATAATGGATTTCTTGTAGATAATCCATATTGAACTTCATACTTCGTACTCGTCAGTAAATGACCTATAATTTGAGTGACAACAATCAATTAAATTAATGATATCGAGGTTTGTTAAAACCCATGGACAATACGAAAGTACGTGAAATTTGTAAGTGAAAACCCGAAAATTAAAACGTTCAACGACCTACACAGGATGATTTTAGGACTTTATATGAAGGGATTTATCCTGCTCAGGAAAGGTAATCAGCTTACATGTTTAAAGGCAATAGGGGTTGAATATCTTCTGAAAATGGGCAGCTGTTAGCTTCTCAATAATGCATCTGCAGCATGTAATTACACCTACATACATCAGGTTACAGTCTTCCTCAAAAGCGGCCCCTTTTACCAAAACTAAACGTTATGTAACTTACATGCATTTCTAAAACTTGTGTGCATGATATAAGGTAGGGAATCTTACATACATAATATATTACAAACCGAAGTGCAGAATTATTAGTTCTGCGGTAACAGATCGCAAATAACTTCTTTAAAAAAATGTCCTCACTTCAGTTCAGTTTGCAATGTGAAGTCAGGCACTTTGTCATTCCACGTGACATACACAGTACTTATGCTTGTAGCCAGTGAACACAACATTCTGTGTTCCGTGTTACTTGGTACTGTGATTTGTTACACCGTGTAGGGTAACGCTGGTTTTGGAATTTCCGATTGGCAAATATCCATGCAGTATTTCTGTACAATCATCACCGCTTGGCCCAAGAACAAATTCACCGTCCACCTGAACAAAATTCAGGTCCTCCGAAACGTACGACCTAATGTATCGGCCTACATCATATAAGAACACAGAAGACTATCTTTTGAACAGCACTCCCCCAGAGAACTTGAATATTCATCTAGTGTGTTTGTTATTAGTTTATTTTGTTACGTTCGGAATGATTACTCCACATCTCTACTTCTTACCCACTAAAGGACTAACTACCAAATTCCTTTTAACAAGGTATTTCTTCAGAAGCCAATAGTTCTTCGGCTAATCAAGACGTTCTCTGCTCATTATAGCTTTACAAGATTCCGCCACTGATCCTTATTCTGAGCCAAATGAATCCATTCTACGCCAATAAAATATAAAAACGTACTTCAGTTTAACACAATTTTTACAATTGTATATTTTCCTTTTTAAGTATAGTCTAACACAACTTTCTATAAAAAGTTGTGTTAGACTGAAGAAGCTTTATAAACAGCCAGTCTACGCCCTTCAAATTTATTTAACATCGATTTTAATTTTACATTCCCACCTACACTTATGTCTGTCAAGAAGTCTGTCCCCTTAAGATTTCCCCGCCAAACTCTAAATGCATATTTATTCTGTCCCGTAATTACTACACGCCATCACCATGTGTGTTAGTATGATTTGCTTATTATCTCGCCAGTATGTGTAATAAAGACTCAGCTACAGGAAACACACGATACTTGTTCCGACGTTGTTTCAGCGTAGCAAACTCCATTACCATCAACACAGCCTTGAGAGTATTTCCCCTTCTTGATTTATTGAAGTCCGGGCTGTAGGAGGCAGTCACGTTTCGCGGCGAGTTCCTGTTGATTCCGTTCTCTCGCTCGGCTGTATCTCTGAACACGGTCTTGTATGTGGACACACATGACCGTCACTGAGCGCAGCAACAAACTGAGATTTGGCTTCCAGCTTCTTGCGTATCCTATTTATAGGTAATTTCGGTACTAGAGGTTGAGGCTACGATAGAAGACCAAAATTTATTGCTTTGCTGCAGGAGAGATTTTGTGCGGATCGAGTTAATCCTCTGGTTTAGAACTAAAATGTCAGACTCATTTCTTGTGCAGAGCTTCTACACGAAGTGATATTATTTATTAAAAATATCATTGTGGAATGAGAAAACAAATTAATTGTCTTAATTATCGAGTTAATATTCAATACCAAGTTTATGTAATATTAATGTGACGCGGTATATGTGCGATTTGTGTTTTGTGATGTTAACAATTTATTACTTACGTACTGGAATAGGAGTTAGAAACAATAATCGGATGTGTGGGGAAATGTAATGCTGTCTACAGCTGTGACAAAATGATTACGTCATTAGACCGGAAGAAAATTCTCACAACTCATAAAGTGCGACTTTTGAGCTCTGTAGTAGATTAGGATGCTAAAACTGTCCAACGTTACTTGTTTTAAGAAGAAAAGTGTCATAACTAATATAAGACTCCTAGCCGTGAGGGAGTCATAGTGACACTGTTCTTCCGAACGGAATGTGTGATTGGAGAACATTGTGACATGTTTGATTAAAAGACAGCAGCCCATCTGTCAAAACACAACGTATGTGTGTGTATATATATATATATATATAATTAGAGGTAGAATGCAGTTACATACCGAACATACAGCATGCCGTTGTGTTCAGTTTTGTATTTTTCGAGTTGTGTCACTTTTCTTCCGACTAACTATATATTGTGCGTAGTCAATGAAATTTTGATATAAGACCGAGCATAAAGCCAGTGACGTATGAGCTTAAGGTTGGATCAGTGAAGCACACGTGTATTTCTGTGGAAGCCCTAGCTAAAGACGGGAGCTATCAGCTTTTCTCTACCAAATAGTTTTCTAGTCAGTTGTAAGTCCTGCTGCTCGAACGTGAACCGGAAAATGTAGAAAATAATTTTATGGAACTATGTGCCACAAAACTTGTGAAAACCAACCAGGAGTTCGAGAAATATCATCGTAATTTATTAAAAGAGGTTCGATTCAGCTGTGGGGATTCTTGAATTGTACGTTCTACGTAACGAAATACTTGCGTATTCTGCTGCGAATCTATGAGTATCGTAACTGCTGTGCTTGTCCCCTGAATTGGACATTCTGAAGTCTAAACCGAGAGAATCATCTTCACATTCATTCTTACCAAGAACGAAATTAATGTGTGACTATTTCTAATGTGACTTTAGCAAGGAATATATAGCTCCCTGATTATGGTCTTAGGACCGAAACATGTCGGAGCGTTTTTAATGTTTTAATGTGTAAATTTTATAAATTTTATATATATATATGCAGTGGTTGGTGTAATAATTGAGTATCTGTTCCCCTCTTACGATCTAGATGACTCTGAATTCCTGTAATTCATTATGTCATTGGCAAACCCCTTGACATCATTAATTTCAAAATGCATGCATCTTCGATTAACTACACACGAAATGCTGCATAATGACTTACCAAACAATATAATAAATATTATTGGCAGATTGTTTTATTCTACGAATTTATGATTTTTGATTAAGTATGGCAGTTTAATTAAGTATGGCAGTTTAATTAAGTGCAATACGTGGATATTCTTAGGCAGTGACAAACTGCAAGACTGCTTCCGAGTTACGCTTTTACCCCGGGATCGTAAATTCTTCGTGTTAACTACAGACAGACAATGGAAAGTTTCACACTGATGAACTCAGTGTCGTGGATATTTTAAAAAATCGTTTTTTTTTAAATTTTGTTTTCCCCTTAAGTTTGCATTTTAACATGCACTATACTATTACTGATTAATAAACATTTTTAATTTTTTTCGAAACCTGCGATTTGTTTCTTTTTTCTATTATAAAGGATAAACATTGTATATAGCAATAAATATAATAGACAAAATAGTCTATGCATGCATGCCACTGACCCACACAACCCCTTGGATTTCTTACAGTGGCCTGATCAGCACATAATTTGAAAAGCCATGACATGATATTGCTGCTCAGGCCATGTTGAAATTCTGGTCGTCTAGGATGTCACGGTTTGTCGACTAGTAAATGGTTATAGACGTTTCGAAGGGTCACATTTCATTCATATCGAGAGTTAGGAAGTGCTAGAGGAGTAGCCACGCTGTAAAGCATAGTTGGGTTGTGTAAAGTAACTGATAGAGGGTGACGAAGAGTGGGCAAAGCAGTCAGAATGATCCGGTTATGCACTGGGAGGGTCCAGATGGAAGGGCTGTCACAAGAACTGGTAGGGCGTGGAAGCGGTAAACCTTTCGAGAGTCGGTGATGCTTTTATGGGACGAGAAGACCCTATAGAGTTTGACATTTGTTCTGCTTGTTTGTTGTTTGTTTGGTTTATTTGTGAGCAGCCGAAGACTTTTGTTTAGGTAATGGGACGAATGTAACTCCTTTCCTGTTATATGTATGTATATTTGTTTGATCCATTTGTTTTGATTTTAAGTTTAAACTATCTTAGGGATAAAGTTACTGTCCATGAAAATTCTTGTCGGCAGTAACATTTGCGACCTCGATATTATTTTAAGGCGAATGTTTGGTGCAAAGGCTTATGTGGTTTTTAGATCTGCTGGACCTTTAAAATCCTACTTGCTCTGATTTGAGACTGGTGTAAGCCAGGTTGGTTTCTACCTATACAAATTTTTGTTTTTCCTTAAACGAGAGGACCAGGTATCTGGAATAATTTTATTTGTTTTTAATGTTATTAACAGAAGTATTCTCGCAGACAGCCGATCCCAGTGGTCGCGCTGTCTAAGGCGTGAGTCTGCGGTCGCTCGATTCCTGGAATTGCGGATTAGAATACCAAGAGGGGCATGGTTGTCTGTTGTGAGTGTTGTGAAGCAGAGGTCTGTGCGTCGGGCTGGTCACTGGTCCAGAAGATTCCTACCGAGTGTAGCGTGTTTGTGTGTATTCGTGAAGCCTCAGTAATGAAGAGAGTCTGGCCCAATAGGGGCTGTTGGTGCCATGGGAAAAAAATGCACACAAGTACATAGGGTTTAGAATGTATTAATGTAAAAATTTTATTTCACAACTGCTGTTATTGTGGCACTTTGTTTTTTGTTAGTTTATTGTTGGTTGTTTCTGTTGTGGTTGCGATGGCCTTCCTTACTTTGTTGGAACACAGGGCTTTGGGTTCTATTTTCTTTGGTAAGGGCCCCAATAGGGTTGCCTTTGTTGCTATTCTTCAGGCTTTTAGACATGTTGTTGGGTTACTTTCTAGCGACTAGTCTACATAGCACACTCATAATATCCTAGATGACTTCAGTCATCAGTCGCACGGCTGAAATGCCATCAAATAATGCATTGTCAGTACTGTCTAACAGGCAGGAGGAAAAAAAAGGTGCGGAAATTCAGGTCTTTGTGGCAGGAGTGCACAGAGTGTTCTGAATTATGACACTGTGTGGTCTGATACGTTGTTAGCAACGTTTCGGAATCACCTGTTCTCATATTATTGAGGTTAGAACACGGAGGCGGCAGGCTCCTGCCAAAATTGGCAACCGCCTGCAGAACTATATGACGTCACATTCCACAAGACCGCCCACCACATTCCTACAGCTGTGGGAAACTCAAAACCCACGTAGTATATTTCGAAGTTAGTTAATCAAAGATGGGTCAGCAGTCCATCTTTCTTAACGTGTTTGACGCTGAAATGTTCCGAGTCCCTTCTCCCTAGGCATAGATGAAATGTAGTAATGTAGGGCCAAGGGTGGGAGTGACGAATCTTTGGTGTCGTCTTATAGTGTCATAGATTGTTACTGTCTGTGTGTCTGTTGAAAATTAACGCATTCCAAAGCCCAAGCCAAGAACTGGACTGAAAATATATTGCAGCAGCTGCTGGGTGCGTGCAACGGTGGAACAAAGAGGAAAGTTGGCATTGCGTCTCATTTGCATCTAACGGCCACTTAGATATGCAAGCAGGTAAAGGAACAAAAATTGCCATCTCTGATATATGAGCACAGTGAGGTAACTGCTTACTTTTAGCCCATCAGCTGCTGTGTAGGCACAACTTTTTCAAGAAATGTCTGGCTGGGTTTTCCACCCACGACACCTAACGATGAGAGAGGCTGAAACTCAAAACCTGTTTTCGATTGCTTCTCTGGTTCGACGTAGAGGCTCAGGCTAGAAAAGTAAAGACGAAAGTGAAAGTTCTACAGAAACAATTGGAAAGCTTATGTATTAAAGGATAGAGTTCCCGTGGGGGCCTTGGCGTATCTTGGAATATAACTGGCTTTCAGAACGGGCGTTCAGTAAATGAAGTCTGGGGATTCTTGAGATTAATAATATAGACCCCTTTCATGTTTTCTTTTTATGTTTTGCTGACTGTGCATCTCAGAATAACCCTAGTAATTAACCAACTTAATGTACAAATTCTTGTTTTATAATAAGTTTATTAAATGCCTCTACATGTTTCGAGCGCTATGTGCTTATCATCAGGAGGTCAAAATTGTATTATACAGCATCTGGTATCTTCACACTTGTAGGTGGCGGTCCCGTGCGCAGGTTGAGAGAGGACTGTGCACCGGACGGCCACCTACAGAGTGTGATGATACCACATGCTGTATAATACAATTTTGACCTCCTGATGATGAGCACACAGTGCTCGAAACATGTAGATGCATTTAATAGACTTATTATAAAATAATAATTTGTGCATTAAGTTGGTTAATTACTAAGATTACCCTTTCATGTTGTTCATAATATGGATTTGGATCATATGGTTCAGGACAGGTCGTGGATTCGTGTGGTTCCTGATGTAAATAGGATTCATGTGTTTCAGAATTTGGGAAGGATTTATGCCTTATTTTAGGTAGGATGCATGTGGTACATTATAAAATTTGGACAGATGTGGTTCATGATATTGAATGGATGGCGTGTTTCAGTACGTAAATTGGATTCATATGGTTCATAATCTGGCCTGGATGCGTGTGGTTCAGAACATAAACTGTGTTCATGTTATTCATAATATGGGCTGAACTCGTGTGGTTCAGGATGTAAGCTGGATTCATGTGGTTCATAATATGGGCTCAAATCATGTGGTTTAGAAGGTAAACTGGGTTCTTGTGGTTCATAATATTGGCTGGATTCGTGTATTTCGTAGTATGGGCTTGGATTTATGTGGTTCAGAACTAAATTGGACTCATGTGGTTGATAAAATGGGCTAAATTCATGTGGTTCAGAACGTAAACTGGATTCATGTGATTCATAACATGGGCTGGATGCATGTGGTTCGTAATAAGGGCTGAATTTATGTGGTTCAAAAGGCAAACTGGTTTCACGTGGTTCACAACATGGATGAATTTTTGTGTTTCAGATTGCAAACTGGATTCGCGTGTTTCACAGTATTGATCCTGTGGTTTAGTTTGTGAAATGAATGGATGTGATTCAGGATATTCACTGAATTCACATAATTCATGACAGAGGCTGACTTCCTGTGGTACAGGACATGCAAATGATTTCTGTGCTTAAGGACAGAGGCCAGTGGCGAACTTTTGTGAACATAATGATGAACATATAGTCTGAAGCTCTCGCGTCATATGAATGCAATAAAATTCTCTCCGGCTTTCAGTAGCGTCAGGTGGTTGGGAGGCGAATAAACAAACGTTTCACGAACTCTCTCTCTCTCAATTTTCATTATTAGGGAACTGATTAAATTCCGTTAAAAGTTGAGAAATTATCAGATCAGCTTAGTGACTGTGACCTTCTGCGGATGTTCTTGTCAGCAGGAACGTTACGTGCTTCTGCTGACCGACTGACATTGCGCGTCCAAACTGTTTATTTTCAGTCATTTAAACTGTCCGATACTTGCTTAATTTCTTGAAAAACCATGTTCATATGAACGCTTAAGTTCACCCTAAGGGGAGTGAAGATATGGCTCTACTCTTTCTTTAACCCCGGCGATAGTAGAGGGTGGTTGGTAAACGCTACGTCTAGGCTTCTGTGCCCCCGGGAATCACCCTGCACCAATTGCGCAGGGGTCTGGGTGGGTCGCAGAGGCGAGTGGACGGATACGGAAATACCGGCTCCTCCCGGGTTCGTTTCGCGGACCGTCTGCTAGACCCTTGAAGATATAACTGAGAGGTTGTCCCGAAACGTCGGTAAGAAACTACCATTCTACGCTGCGTAAAATCCGAAAAGAGCGCAGATCTCACTTACACCTCGGCGGAAGTCTTAAATCACTTACTGTCTGGATGTTTCTGAAATTCTTGCGGATCAGAGGCTACAGAATACGTCCAATGTTTATCTGTGTTTGGGTTGTGTGTCTTCGTGGTGAATTTTATTAGCTCTGTAAGTGACAGCTTTTATTTGACATTCCATTTCCGAATTCAGCGAACTGTGGTGCCTTTGTTGGGCTTAAGCCCTACGCAGTCAAAATTTACTGTCAGAAGCATGCGTATACACTGCTCTTTGGTAACAAAAATTGTAACCAGGGTGATTTTTGTACAAAAGAGGTGCCGGAAGCATATTTTCTGTCATACGAGCGTTGATAGTCAAAACGGACGTGCAGTTAACGGGGTATAGACGGTGACGCCGAAATCATTACGGGAGGCAAGTGTCAAGTCCAGAGAGCCAAGTGACCTTTGCACATCGCTATATTCAATATTTTCTAATATTGGTACTTTAAACATCCAATTAGCTTTTATTTTTTTTTTTGTAGTTTTATGGGCTCTGGGATTAGCTCAGTATACATAGCTTGCGCAGTTACTGAATAGTGAATGGGAAAGAATGAGTAAGGAAGTGATTGTGGTCTCATGTACGATAAGCCTGCTCATCCGTCATTTTACCTGAAGAGGGTGAGGAAAATCTCGAGAATTCAAGTCAGGATAGTGTCCCGGGCGAGATACGAATCAGGCACCTTTCAAATACAGGTGTAATGACGTACTGCCAATCTAAGGAACTTCTTCGAAGCCATCTGTTTTGTGTTACGTTGCTACTGGTATAGTTTACTTTTGACTGGATTCTTCCTCACTCTACCTGTAGTGCAGTCACATACTGTCTTGTTGGTTAAACTACAAATCTGAAGTAATAAGACCATTTGGAAGAACTCGACGTAGATGGAGATTTAATGTTATGATGTACCTCAAATGAATAATGTGTACTGGATTTATATGGTTTAGAACTGGGTCAATAACACGAGTCTCGTAAATTATAAAATGAAGTTTCTTGTTGAATAGAGATCAACTTGATGTCACTTGCCTTATTATTTCATTATTTAATGCTCAACATGTGTCGGATGTTAATACATCCATCCTCAGGAGCTTGCGACTTATTTGTTGAGTTATTTCATGGGTTGTATTGCTCTGGTTCGATGTGTGTTGGTGTTACGTTGTGGTTTGGCTGGGGTGGTGTGGT
>Ga0123354_10013008_pt1 | contig 12890 bp, 5 predicted proteins | sample TergutLab28metaG_2_FD_97872 | JGI IMG/M metagenome (GOLD analysis project Ga0123354, IMG submission 97872) | Labiotermes labralis P4 segment gut microbial communities from Petit-Saut dam, French Guiana - Lab288 P4 | ecosystem: Host-associated > Arthropoda: Insects > Digestive system > Gut ...
AAGAAAAACCTGTGTCGAGGTGGCCGGTCGCAGGAACTTCCGAATACTGACTTCTAGCCAGCAGTCCGGCATCTAAAGTAAAAACAGCAATACACACATAGTACAACAAATACACATAAGATGACAACAATAACACAAGACATCTTCAAATAGAACATTAACAAAATATAAACAACACCAAGGTAAGACAGTAATAAACAACACAAAGGTAAGAAAGTGTTGGTTGGTAACTGTGTCAAGTCATTACAGCACTGCTATAAAAAGGTGTCATTAACATCGTAGTGTAAGGGCATGTGTTGTACACCCCTAGTAGAAGATGGATGCTGCAACCCTTTCATCCGACTTGCCGCTAAGCGTTGTTATTCAAGTGTACGTGTGAAGTCTTCCAGATGATCCACTAGTGTGTAGATCATCTCGTGTCTCCGCGTGAGCAGTGTAATTCTATTAAACTCACCCATATCTGTATCACGCGCTATATGAGAACGTTTCCCCAACTTTACAGTTAATTAATACCCTTGAAATTAATGTTGTCATATACTAGGTCTTTGAAGATGTAAATAAATTGCATTCAGTTTCTAACCTTCCTTCAACTCATCTACGACTTTTGTCTTGAGAAAAATAAAAAGTGAATGGTTCGGTCAGAATAGTTCGATATTCTGGCCGTGACAGCTGTGGGTGACAGTATTCAGTAATATACCATCACTGTATACAAAGCAATAATCGCATGCCATTCTGTCTGTTTAATAATTATTGACCATTGCTGCACAGTTTGCACACGGCATTCGGTGAATACGTTCAAATATTTTCGAGCCAAACCTTTTCCTGTATAAACACTTCAACTTTTCTCTAATCCAATCATACTTCATACCTACCTGCCTATGAAGATGGAACATATAGTTTCCTAACGTCGGCATACAAAATTCGGACACCGGGGAATTACCCAGAAGAAAGCATACAAAACTCCACTTTTTTAACCAGGAGGTTACGCTTTCGAACGTCTTCTGAATTACCTTCTGAACTTCAGGATTACCATGTTTTATGTTTTTCATTCTGTGGTGTTAGGGTCAAACAGTCCATCCCGATGTACGGACATCATTCCTAAAATTTAAATTTTTTTAACTTTAGAAAAACGTCGTTAAACAACCTAAGTGTAATACACATAGTTTCAGCGGAATGTCAACTTACATATTATATTTATTTATTTACTGCAATTGGGTTGTTACCCGGTGGCAGTGGTTATTTTACATGTAAACAAAACATGAAATTGGTTACTACTAGATTTAAGTCGGGAGGGCTACATGAGAAGAATGTAGTGGCAACTTGGAATCTTGGGAACCATCTCAGCATTTGTTTAGGGAAACCAAGAAAAACTTGTGTCGAGATGGCCGGTCGCAAGTCCTTCCGAGTACTGACTTCTAGCCAGCAGTACGGCATCCAAAGTAAAAACAGCAATACACACACAGTACAACAAATACACATAACTACAACAATACACATAAGACAACTGCAACAATACACACAATACAACTACAACAAAACACACCGCCAACCAACAACAATTACACACAAGACAACTTAAAACTAGCAACAATACATGCGAGACAAATTAGAATACAACATGTACAGAAGGTAAAAACACCCAAGTAAGAGAGTACTGTGTTAGTTTCTTGTAATTATTTTTTTTCCAATTGGACCTATAACGTCGATCGATGGTATAAAGTAATGAAATTAGCATGAGGCTGCTCGCTGCTATTTGAGGATGATTTTAGCAAATATACTCGCGCGGGAAACGCTAATTTGTAAAGCAGAGGAAATTCTGTCTTGTGAAGCGTATTAAGATGTAGAACACCCGCTGCTCTTCTCATTTCAGCGCAGGAAGTGGATCGAACGGATATGGATTGAAACTTCTCTTGTATTATCAGAGAAGTAAGCAGCAGAATATTCAAAGAACGTGGTTCAGATTTGGTTCGTAACTGCTAACATCACACACAGGCTTAACACAATTTGGACTTAACAAGACAGGCTATACACCTACGTCCGTATAATGTTACTTTGGAGCGCGTTCGTGCAACCATTGTTGCAGAGGAAAAGCAATAAGTATTACATATTATGAGTGTGTGTTTTTGGCCTTAGGTATCAATCTTGCAATGCACATGCGCCATATTGTCATTTGTGGCCTGCCCAGTTCTGCAATATATGTCCACATTATCTCACAAACTGCAAGGTTTTCGAAAGAACGTTATTAAACATAAAATTTGTGTTTTGATTTTCTCTACTATGTTTCTGAAACATTTCTCATTCTAAGAAGAATTAAGTGAGATATGATAAAAAATGTGCTTGGATCTTCATGCAAAGTGCTGGTGTTTTTGTCAGATTTTAATGAAAATTTGTTTTTTCTACGGAAAATACTCAGATATCACATTTCGTGAAAATCCATCCAGTGAGATCCGAGTTGTTCCATGCTGTCAGAGGGACGGACGGACGGGCGGACAAACGGACAGACAGACACACGACGAAGCTAATAGTCTCTTTTCTCAATTTTGCGAACGTACCTAAAAATCATACCAGACCCTTCTCGTCAAATTCAATGCCCTGAAACCAATGCACGTAAAAGTTTAATCCGTCTCTTTGCCGTGTTATTGAAGCCATAATAATACAATAAATTTAAGAATAATAGAGACAAGAAATATTTTTTTATATATTTTGCTTGTTACCACATGTCTTCTACTCATGTCCTACCACAAACCTATCACTCCCGACAACAACATGTCTCACAGTATGATTTTAGATGTACCTACAGAGTGGATAGCTTGTTCGAGCTTTACATTTCTTTTTTCTTGAGAACCGCTCTCTTCTGAGTTATTACGTGGCGAGTAGTGGAATTCCTTACCGGCGTTTCGGGACAACCTATCCGTCCCATCTTTAAGGGTCAAGAATCCAGGAAAATCCTTACGTTATCCCGAAATGTCGGTACGGAATTACCATGACTCGCTGCAGCCCCATCTTCAAGGGTCAAGAATCCAAAAGGATTCTTAGCTTGTCCCGAAACTTCGGTACGGAATTACCACTTCTTGCTGCGTAGTAATCCAGAAGAGCGCAGTTCTCATCTTATTGGCGGAAGCCTGAAATCACGCTTCGTATTTCTTATTCTGTTATTTCCATTAATCCATATTCGTGTTACTGGTATGTGTAATCTCGTGGTAAATTTGTACAGTGTTATACTTTAATCAGCGCAAGAAATCATAACATTACGGGCATGTTTAGGACATTCTTATATTCTTGATCTAAATATCTCTGAAAGATATTTAATGAATTTCTTAAAGGACAGTTCATTTAAGAAGTGGCAAAAATCCGTAAATTTGTTTAACAGTGTACAAATATAGCTATGATTAGCAGTTTGAATAAAAACATTTGGATTCGTAATTCTCATTATTTTTATTTCTGAGACAACCAGCCACTATTATTCCTATCATGTTAGCGCTGTTGGTAGTACTGATTTCTTGGGTGGGTAAGATGAATGTCACAAAAAAGGAGCAGACCTTTTGAAGAAGCCGTCTAAACTCATTACTGCAGGCAATTTATGCAAGAAGCGGCGTAAGCTGTATATTCAGCCTCTTGGTCTGGCGATGTGTACCGCTTATGTGAGACATGGACATCGAGGCTGTCAGCAGGCCATGTTAATTCCCTGTGAGATTTCTTTAGTTCCTGGCATGATTACCGACTATTAAGTCAAGTAAGTTTGCTCTCTGACACAAATTTTAGCGATGTTTTTTTCGTATAATATTAAATTTAAAAAAATTAAACAGTATAATTATACAGAAAAAGTCACGCATTTACTCAACAAGTGACAGTGCGTCTGTATCCTCGAGCAATATTTACGTCTACAATTTCTTACCATGTAATAGTCAAATTATTTGGCCTGCCTCAGAGTTCCCTTATATGCGCGTCAAAGCGTGCTTCTTCCTGTCCGTAGTTATGTTCATATAAATCGTATAACATAAACCAACAACTTTCGCTTGTGTTAAATTAATATTTTTATTTTTACGATGTTTTTACATATTTCGAACCCGAGGGTTCATCTTCAAAGAGACAGGTGTGGTATAATGTGTTTAAATTCCAAATATATAAGCAGTCTTTTAGGTGGAATATTAGTTTAACAAAGGCGAATTTTGTTGGTTTTTATTATACGATTATATTACAATGCACGGTGCAAAAAACATAAAATTTATATAAACTGTTTATTGTAAAAGGAGGACTGAATATAAAGCGAACGCTCTAATTAAGTTCCACGAAACCGTAAGAAGAATTAGACGTAAAGCTCCACACATTCAGAAATTTGACAGTGGATGTGTGTAAGTAATTAGGATTGTTTGTGGACTGATCTGCGCCACATCGAAGAGTTCCCGATATCTACCGCTTAGACGAGAATACTTCGTGTCGCATAGCTACTGGTGTAGGTCTAACTGTGAATAGAAAAATTCCTGTAGATTCTAGTCTTCTGGGATTTAATGCCGTGTCGAAGGGTCTTAAAAGACTGCTCGACCGTGCTGAAAGCATTAGATCCTGTTAGCCAGCCGATATAGCGTAACATTCCAAAAGATAGTTGAAGAATAAAAGACCAACTTGATGTCACTTGCTATTTTTCACTTCTTATGTACTCAACATGTTTCGGATATTAATATATCCATCATCAGGAGCTCGCGACTGTGCTGTTGAATTACCACATCTGTCGTTTTGTTCTCGGTTCGATGTGTGTTGGAGATTTGGTGCGGCTGGGTTTGAGTGGTGTTCGTGTTGCAGGCAGAGTTGTGCTTCAGCCTGCAACACGGACACCACTCAAACCCATCCGCACCGAATCTCCAACACACATCGAACCAAGAACAAAAGACCAATGTGGCAATTCAACAGAATAGTCACGAGCTCCTGATGATGGGTATATGAATGTCCGAAACATGTTGAGCACATAAGAAGTGAAATAAAATAGCAAGTGACATCAAGTTGGTCTTTTGTTCTTCAACTATTACAATGATGCACGGTCCAATAAACATACGATTCCAAAAGACGTTGATTCTTCTGCAACTTTAAATATCGCGGATATATATTTGCCGTCTGGGAACTGAATCTCTCCTTCGCAATGCCTGTAATTTATGTGTTTAGTTCAAAGTAGGAAATTCCGTTTGCAAGCGTAAAACACGCAGTCATTTGACTTCATTTTTTCACTACTTAAGGTTGGTACATCTAGGTACAGTAGCAAGTCGCAGCACTGCACTTGTTCCGTGCGTTTATGTTACGAGAAGCCAATTATTAAACACTCAGCGTCAGTATTAGATATGTATGCTTTATCGTAGAATATTATACTACAATTTTTCAAGATTCAGCGAGCTAGGGAATTTCGGGAAATAAATTTCTGAAGAAACACTTAGGAATTTAAGAGTCTGCATTCTTTCAAATCCGTGAAATTCTGAGGTAGGACTAGATGACTATAAGGAATATTTGTACAGCTAAATTATCTGTTTATGTGTACAATTCAGTACAACACGCATACACGTTCCCACCCCGTGACATTTTTCAGACGTATTCATAGTTTCGTATTTTCTCATCTTGATTCGTGTGACTGTCAGTAGCAAATTTTCCCGGAGCCCAGGCGCTTCGAAAGAGTTTAGAGGGAGCGACTAGTTGTGTCGAAATCACTAGTCATGTTAAAATTACTCAACTGGTTTTACATATTAAGTATAAATGTGTAAGGTTTAGAGTGGGATATTCGAAGAGACTGGATTGGGGGGAAAAAAACTTTAACATTCAATACATCATCCAACAAATACACCTAATAAAACACAGTTCATAACACGTATTAAACTCCTACATGTTTCGGCACCGGGTTGCCATCCTCACTCATTTAGTATTTTATTGAAGGTTTTATTTGGTTGATGTATTGATTGCAAGAATATGTGCGGTATGAGTGACATTGAAAGCTTTTGTGATGCTTATGAAGAGTCGTTGCTCTTTTGAATCTTCATCTAGTGCGAGGTAATCGACCATCAGTGTATTTGTTATCGATATTCAGCTGTTGGTGGGCCGCACATTTTAGCTATAGGATGAAATTTATTGGACAATATAAAAAATCGTTCAAGCAATAAACAGGAGTGGAGAGTGGCCGCTTGGGAGAGGAGGGAGTATAGATGGGGGTTACATTAAAAAAGAGTTAAAAAAATTGATTGGGTGTAAGGATGCGCACTGGGAAAGAAGAAACTGTCAAGGGGTAGGGTCGGTCTGCTGTCGGGATATTTTGAACTAGGTAAATAAACATGGGGTTTCATCCATGCAAAGACGTTTCTCAGCTACATAGTATTCCTTGAACCAGAGGGATTCTTCTCCGTGAAGTTTTTAATTACAAACATTAACCATAAAATGATGAGAAACCCAATTCCTGGAACATTGTATATATGATATATACTTCCGGTAACCTGATGACGTAAAACGGGAGGGTAATGGCATAATTACCGGCGCAAACTGTGCGGTTACAAGAAGCAACAAGTTGAAATACAGACAGCTGGAAGGGATGTAAATGATAAAGTTAGTCTAATTAGGACATCGTTTGCTTTCGCGATATTTGGCACTTTGTTGACCTGTAAATTTCTTTTGAATCTAATGATAATCTATGATGTTTACGATGCTGTCACGTAATCGCAACAATAAAACACATGCAAATTATTTCTCCGTTGGCGTTATTGTGCCTAACATTGCATTGCAGGAAACAACGATCCTTTAGTTCGTAAACGAAAGTGCTTATTCTGCGGAGCGCTGTTGCCATTGCTTGAAAGAGGCCATATTCATTGTGCGTTTAGAGGACAATTAAAAATAACCTCGGTGCAGGGACTAAACAGAGCATTATTGTTTTGTCCAGATTGTCCTGACTATTGTTGTTGCTGCTGCTACAGAGACTGGATAAAATGAAACACGTCACAATGTAAAGACAGCAATTTAAATTAAGGAAAAGATGCTGTCTGGTAGTTATTATTCCAAGATAAAAACAGTGAGCATAAGAAACAAATAGGCGTTTTTTTTAAAAAATAAAATTGCGGCATGTTCGCCTGATGTTTATACCTCCTCGGCTATTCCAACAGTCTGACGTCATTTCGCTCAGAGGGAGCGCTTTGTGGCGTTATCACGTCGCCGGCAACAATAAAAGTTCTTAGGCTTTCACGTAAAGTTCCCGATATTTTGAACTGTTTAAACCAAATTTGGAGTTTCTTGGTAGATTTTCGCAGAAGTCCCGGATATCAAAGTTGACGGAAATCCGTCCCTTTGGAGCAGCGGTGGTATATGAGAACGTACAAACTGGCGCTTTTCGCGACTATGCGAAGGCGTATGAAAGAATCAGACACAACTTTATTTTACACTACGTGAAAGACATCCAAACTACATATTTCGGCCAATTACTTGGTAATCTTGAGGTATGCTGCAAGAATCATTGCTATATGACCGGTGTACTTGCCAGTGTATTTTTTTTTTAAATTAATGTCTGCCTTGTACGTGGGTTTGTATTAATTGATCTGTTGTCATTCTTTTTAGTCTGTGTAATTACAGTTTAAATTACAACAGTGTAAATTAAGACTCAGTTTCTATGCTGTGTTTTGAGTGTTAATGAATAACAGTAACATTCTATACTACACGTAAGGGGGTGGTGTGAACTCAGTGGATTAAATGCTGATGATCATCTGAACAGTCCAGGATGCTACGATGGCTCACTGTTACGTCATCACACTCTTCTCAACTTTTTAAACTTCTGTGTGTCCGACTTTTGCGTATTAGTTACAATGGTCTTTAGGAATACTACGGTCAGGTTTGCATTTCTGAGCGAATAGCATGAAACCTGTTGGGCGTAAATCTACATGTAAATGACTCGAAGTGTTTGTATTGTATTTGGATAAAATATTGACAGTACAGAGTTTGTTTACAATTTGTTTATTCCAGGGTGCTTTCACATAAATCAAATTGTGGGACACTATATTTGCCTAGAGTGAGGTATTTTCTTATTATTTCTCCGATATTATCAGTTGTCTAAAAGGATATTAAAGCAGGGCTTTACAAAATTTTATTCGTCACGAGAAAACGGTCAATAACAATTAATGCTGTACGTGAAATAATGTAGGTCGGAACGTTTTCAGTTTAACAAACACACCCACAAACGCACATGATACCATTAACTTTCCTTTATGTGGAATAAGAACTTTTTTTTACGAACATAATTTTCTATGCGTGTAAATTATCAAGGTACTGAATTCACACTACGTTCCATCCTCAAAGAATGCTGTAATATCGGGCATAATTTAAAAAAAATCTTAGAGAACAGATATGTTCGGGTGGTTCTGAATTTTTGGTTTAATAAACATAAATTGTTACTTCGATTCATAATTTTACTCCTTTTGATAGGCCACGGCAGCTTCCTTTTCGTTCCTTTCATTTTTCCAAACTCACTGATTACAGGGACATTGTCATTGGTTAATCGTCGCTATATACAGTTACTGTCGACTATCTTGTTTGCGAATTATCCATGCACTATTGTAAGCTGCTAATGACTAATGGCGAAGGTGGGAAGTAACGTGATTTAGCGACGAGTGCTCGAATAAAATGCTCAATACAGACAAAAATCACAGACTGTTGAAGTCAACAACAAGCGTCTACTGATATGCCATGGATTATAGACATAAAAAATAAATTACAGTTTTGTATTTTCTCGTGCCTCAATACTATATACATTTTGTATTATCCATTTTTCTCATTATGCCTGCACCCCCTCCCCAACATAACCCCGTATAATATAGGGTAAATGTACATCATTTATTCTGTCGTTGTTGAACTCGGAATTTCAACTCCATTCGTACCAAGTCCCCCACTTCGTACGTATCTTATTCTGTTCTGTCCTCCTCCAATCTTCACGAATTATTCTCCCCTGATTTGTGTAGCAATTTGTTTACGAAAGTGTAGTGTTTCATTAGATGAGTGAAGCGAACCCTATATGCCTTTCTGGAGATTTGAAATTAGTCGAAGTATTTAGGTCTTCCAAACAGTAAACTTATATATTTGTATACTTGCCTACTTGTATAATTTGTATCAGAGAGTCACGATGGGCAAGGTTGTTGTGTTCGAATGTCCTTCCTGGGTTTCGGGTGGCCGTTTTTAGACGCGACTGTCAGCTTCTTCATGTCTGTCCGTCTGTAAAAAATCGGTTTCAACTGGACGGATCTTTATGAAAGTTGGTATTTGAGGATTTTTCGAAAATATGCCTAGAAAATACAAGTGTCATTAATATTGGACGAGAATAAAGGGTACTTTACGTGAAGGCCAATATTCATTTTTAATCATATCCCGCTCAGTTCTTATTAGAATGAGAAATGTTTCAGACAGAACTTGTAGAAAAAAATCTAAACACATTTTTTTATCTTCAGTAACGCTTTTACGAAAATCTTCTCTTTTATGAGATAATGTGGGAACATTGTAGAACCGGGCAGGCCACAGATGACAATTTGGCGCATGCGCATTGCATGCTGGATAACAAACTTTACAAATACATATTCAGGATATGTAATACTTGTTGCTTTTTGAGAGCAACAATGGTTGCATGAACACTCTTCAATGTTACGCTATACGTATATTTTTTTTTTACATCTGTGTAGATTTATTTAACTATTATCCCGCTAACGTGGAGAATATGGCGAGCTCCTAATAACGCCAAAGGATGGTAGATGAGATTTAACTCGGCGTTTAAAGGGTTAAATAGATTAGCGACACTGCCTAATTGCTAAATATGATTATAAATTATGGGGAAGTAAACTGTCCGAATTGTGTACAGGCAAAGTTAATAATGATGCTAAGAGGCGTCTTTCCTCTCCACGTTTAAAAAAGAATTTTAAATTTCAAGTCATGAAGAAGAACTGTGAAGTTTTATTTAGGTCAGCCAGTGCATGATGCGGTCTCCGTACATTTTCGTGAATAATGCAAAAAGGGCAGAAGTAATCAAGTTGAAAGCTATACCATGTTTCATTCCAAGCTTAGTGATTCCGTTCTTCTACTTGCATGCCCTGAGTAAACGTAATATGTGATTGTCAAGTCCGATGCTGAAGCCTATTTAATAATAGTATCAAAATATTACCGCCGTGTATTGTACAATAGAGTATAGCTAAGAAGTGTGTTCGCTGCGTAAGCTTCGAACTGGGCTCCTTATTCCTGTCATACCCTCAAGATTATGTTAACTGGTGTCTCCCACCTCCTTGTCTTCGCCAGTGTCTGAAATAACTTTTTGTTCACACGAAAGAAAGAAAAACAATGAAAAGTCCCCTCGAAATGTGAATTTTGAGTCGTCTGGAATATGACGCCATGTTCATTGGTAAGTAGTTACCGATGTTTTGGAAGTATCACATCTTCTCCGGAACATCGGTGACAGTTTATTATCGTTCCGGCATTTTACTTTAAACGACTTGAATCTTCATACAAAACCTCTCAACCATCTCACGTCTTAACAACAGTTTTCCTTTCATCCATTCTACAAATTCCTCTATATTAGGTACAGCTTCAGAAATATACTTGCACGTGTAAGAATAACTCTGAACCTGACTGCGTCAGACTAGAACAAAATAGAAGACTACGAATTGTTTAAAAGTAATTTAAACTTTCTTAACTCTCTAGTCCATTTTCTTTACGAGTAGTTAGTAATTATTAAGCTGATTAACAGACCTGTGCTTCAAGAGTTAATTGCAGTGCTTACATAAGCTTGCTGTTCTTTTCTCATCGTGCTCTTGAGTCTAGTCAGTCTCTTTGCAGTCCGATTATTTTCAATCTGTACGAGAATTAACTTACCTGCAGTTCTCTAAAATAGTGTCTTGGTTTTGGGGTTGCTTGACAAAACTTTGTGTGCATTTCTCTTTCCCTACATTCACGCTGTATGTTCTGTCCTGTATGTGATTATCTCCGATTAAGTATCGTTGGGATGTTATGTCTTCTTTATATCATAACAAGAAGAGATTTCTTTCAGTTGACACAATTTTATTTCTGAATTTAATATAAGATTCACAGTATTATAAAAGTGACAACATGTTTCGACCGACGTTGAAATACCTTCAGGTCGACGTAAGAGAATACAAACGGATAATGTGTTATACGTACATTGTGTGTGTTTGTGTGTGTGTGTTTGTGCGTACATGCGTGTGTGTACGTGCGTGCGTGTGTATGTGCGTGCGTGTGCGTGTGTTAGCTTTAGAGCTCCGTATTTTACAAGTATAAAAATATTCAAGAGATGTTAGCGATAAAAAGTATCAGGCGAAGTAGGTTCTATAATATTAGGCTATTTTTTTTTATTTCATAAAAGTAGATTATATATTTTAATAAAGAATATACTTTAACTGAAAGGAAATGTGCCGATGTATCGTATATTTATCAAATAACGAATATACTGTTTTGAATGTCGACCTACAGCCATTCTTTATTGACAGAGTGATCACAGCCTGAGTAAGTAATAGCTGTTATATTGAATGTAGTGTCTGTATTTATTGCGTTTTTGTGGCAAATTTATGTGGAAGGGAGACCTGCCCTGACGACCATTTTATCTTCTGAAATACTGCTATTACATAAAACTTACTAGACAAATTATAGCAGTAGTCTAAGGACAAAAAATCAATGTGAAGGAAATTAAACGCGACAAAATTATTTATGATTCTCTTTCACACGGAAATGGCTCGTCAATTTAAAATGAGTAGGGAAAGGGTACTTTAGTTCTGTTCTTCGAGTTTTGTGGTTTGCGTAAAGGGATCGGCCAGAATCGAGAGTCACTGAGATCAAAGTGTGCCTCTGGTAATTTCACCTTGACTTCAAAGTGCAACTTGAACCTTGTGTAAAGTGACGGATTCTGCCGATGAATGATCATGACCGGTATGCTGCAGTGTCATCGATGTGTAATTAATAACTTTAGTTGCATTTGCGTCAAGTCAAACTATTCTCATACATGACTTCAAGATAGGAATTTAGTTAATGAAGTCAATTGGTTACTTGCTAATTGAGTATCATTACCTCTCGAACTACAACCTCACGTACCCTCTAATGTTAATCCTTTGAATTCTGAAGCTTTGTCGTCTTCGAGGAGGGTTAAGGCTTCCATTGATTGATTGATTGATTGATTGACACCATGTTGTAATATGCCATATTCAAACAAGTAGCCTACAAAGCCGCAATGTATGGAGGTTCGTTTTTATAAAATTGAGATTCAACGAGCATGAGAAATGTGACTTACAATTTAAATAATTTTTAATAATTTTACCGTCTGTAGCTTCCAGCGTTTATTATCAACAATTAAATTGGAGCGACGCCTTTAGTAGAGATAAGACGTGGGTCTTTTTCGTACAGTAACCGATTGTTTTTAGACCTAAGATTATGGGAATTATCGTACATTATCGCCCCAAAAAGTGGCTAGTCATCACTTACCTTGGTATTTAGCTACATGTTTTCGACGTTAAAAAAAACTCTCCTTGCGGATCACAATGTACGAGGGTCGTACCGAAAGTCATGAGCAACAATTTTTTGTAAAGTAACATGCTAAATTATAGACAAACCAAATACACCACCTTAATCTACAGGCCTTTCTTTATTTTTCCACATAATCGTCACTTCTTTGTACACATTCCTTCCAGCGTTCTGGGAGTTTGAAAATTCCCCTTTTGTAAAATTCCGTTCCAGCCATCCGAAGACACTGACGCACTGCTTTCTGAATTGCCTCGGTTGTCTCATAACGTTGTCCGCGCAGCTGATCCTTCACAAATCCGAAAAGATGGTAGTCTGTGTCCACAGTCACACGCCTGTCGTCTTGAATGATCTCATCCACTCTCTCCTTGTTGCGTTCA
>Ga0123354_10013012_pt1 | contig 12888 bp, 4 predicted proteins | sample TergutLab28metaG_2_FD_97872 | JGI IMG/M metagenome (GOLD analysis project Ga0123354, IMG submission 97872) | Labiotermes labralis P4 segment gut microbial communities from Petit-Saut dam, French Guiana - Lab288 P4 | ecosystem: Host-associated > Arthropoda: Insects > Digestive system > Gut ...
GCTGGGCATGTGGCGCGTATGGGTGAGGAGAGGGGGTGTATAGGGTCTTGGTGGGGAAACCGGAGGGAAGGAGACCAATGGGGAGACCTAGGCGTAGATGGGTGGATAATATTAGGATGGATCTCCAGGAGGTGGGATGTGGGTGTATGGACTGGATTGGGCTGGCCAAGGATAGAGACAGCTGGCGGGCGCTTGTGAGTGCAGTAATGAACCTTCGGGAACCTTCCGTGAAATGCGGGGAATTTCTTGACTAGCTGCAAACCAGTTAGCTGCTCAAGAAGGACTCTGCACCATGGAGTAAGTAAGTAAGTAGGTAATAGTTGCTACACACGACGGGGATGGCACACCTCAAAGCGGCACTTACTTCCTCGAAAAGTTTAGGGCTCTCTCATAGACAAAATCATGTTCTACCCTCTTAGCATTTGACTTAAACCATATTCAGCTTTCCCAAATCTAAATCTGTAAACTACTTTATAAGTGTAGAGTATAAAAGCAGGTTTACTGATAATCTGAGAAAGAAATTTGTTAACTTAGCTCACTGTTACCAGAGCATAGCGCGTCTTCATGTTTTTGACGTAGAAGGAGGCCTCCAGATATGAAAGTCCGCTATGGAGTTGGAAGTGGAGCAATGAAAACCTTATCGCAAAAAGGTGAGTCAAGAATACCGAATGATGTCGCGTATGGTCCTCATCTACAGAGGAAGTATAAAATTTTGAAAGTACACCTCTAGAGCAGAACATACAATGTTTCGCTTTCCTTACGATTTTGTGTGTTACTCTGACAGTGAAGTAACCGGAATTGCCATAAATGGCCCGATAATGTACAAGAACAAAAGTAGTTCCAGTTAACTAAACTTTGAGCTCATTCACCAATTAAAAATATATTACAGTACTTTATATTTTACAGTTATTACGTCGTCCTACCAACTGTTATTGGTACGTGGTGGAGCAGTTGGTTGAGATACCGAGCTACAATCCTGTTTGTCGCGGGTTCGATTCCCGATGGAGCCATGGGATTCTTCATTGACTTAATCCTTTCGGCAGGACTATGTTCCGCGGGTCGATTCAACCTGTAACGGAAAGGGGTACCAGGTGCACCTCCTGAGGGGTAAAGGTGGCCGGTGTTTGGGGCTGACAACTTACCACCTTCGTGTGCCGATTGTCTAGAAATTCTGGGAGTCTCAACCCCCTGGATTCCTAAGGGCCTGTCCAAACGCGTAAACGGACAGTTTTACATTTTACAATGTTTTAGTAGAAATAGCCACTTTTCAGGTAAAGTATGACATTACATTCGATCCTCAGTGAACAAACGTGAAGCAAAATATAAACCCGAATATCTGTCAGTGAACTCCCTACCTATGGGATGGGTAAAAGGATCTTCCAGCATTGGTAAATTTTTTTCTTTTCCCAGTTAGGGCCCAGAAGGCTGTGCTTCCCACTCAAGCTCTATCCCATGGGCGTCTGGGTCACTCTTCTTGGCAAAAAAGAAACTTCAGAGTGATACTGAACACACACTTTCATGTAGTGTCGACTTCAAGAAAACACGCACAGTTACTGGTTCATCTTATGTATGACGTCACAGCCTTGTGATTTAGCACACCGTTACGTTTACTTTCCTACCTTAAAGTCGGATACCTGTTGTTTCACAGCGTGAGACGTTTCGAGAAAATTAATAGATACTTTCTTGATCTTAATGTTCGGTACTTTTGTGTTGCATCGATATAAATTCAATATAAGACAATTTCTCTCGAAAAATGAAGAGAGGAATAAACATGACCTCCCATAATGCCTTCATTTTATGTAATTTGAAGCATATTATTTAAATATGCTCTCAGATACTAATACTAAACGGTGTCGGCGGTAGAGGCATTAATGAATGTGGGGTTTCAGAAGAATGACACAGTCAGAGACGTGCCACAGTACGCCTAATTGGAGAAAAATTTGTCCCATCAAAACTTCTTCCACGTTAAGTAACAAATTGACTGACCTGAGATTAAATCCGCGAATAACCGCCAGAATCATGGCAGGGCCCAGATAAACTCTGTGAAAAACATAAATATATTTAGGAAACCTAAGCATAGTGTGGTTATTATAGTGCATAAAATCCTGTATATTTCCTAGCAACAACATTGTTCATACCTAGAGTGTAGTAAATTTTTTAAGACTCGGATAAAACCAACCACCTGAGCAGCAGATTTACACTTTCTGGCATTCAGAATTTAAATGTTACCAAATCTAGTGTCACCTTCCGAAGTTACACGTGGATCAACGTCATGACCCTAAAAGCGCATGCACACAATATGAATGCCAAAAATTCTGCGCATGTGCGACAAGCCTAGGAACGCAAAAACACAGATGGGTTTTCATGTAAATTCGTAAAAATTGTCTTTTCTAAACGGAAATTGGAACATTTCGATGATCTTTCCCAAAATCTTTTCAATGTATAGTAACATACAGCAGCTGTCGTCTTTGTTTAGGCCTACAGGAGGAAAGACATAAGACATTAATAGGCACTCTGCAAGGATGTGGATGTTTCTAAAAGAAAAATAACTACATGCGGATGGTGGGTAATATTTTGCCTATGGTGAAGTGTACGTGGTGAGAAGTTTCCATTTGCTGAGATTCTGGTTCTTATGAAGACAATTTTTCCTGCTCTGGAGAATTTTATTTTTTCTTCTTCCGAACAAGAAGGACGAAATAGATGACGAGAGGCGTTCTTCCTTCCCTTTTATGCCTGGTTGCTTATAACATACATATTTATAAGAACCTTGAATAATCGATGATAGTACACACACACACATACACACACAGATGGGATACGCGCATTAATATGTATGCGGCATAGAGGGGTAAAAGTACTATGCCGGCCGAGTGAGCACGCCAAGTGGAATGGTCACCTTGTTGTTTAACTTCTTCTAAATGTCAAACAGATTCACGAACAACAATATAACAGAAGAGGGTGTAAACTTACAATTGAACATAGAGGTTACAAGAAAGAAGAAAATTATTCAGCAAAGGACTAGAACTAATATAAGGAAGTGGAGTTAGAGATTGTCACAACCACACTGCTGAAGACAGAACTCTTCTGGGTTTAACGTTGTGTCTTTAGGAAAACAGTTCTCGGCGTTTTGAATAATCCTGCTCTTTTTATATATTTGCTTTTGGAGTGCCTTTCCCTTAAGATGAAGGCACTGCCTTCCTTCTGATCTGCGGGGAATTTTCGCTTATGAACACAGCGTAATATCCAAGAAGGTTTGAATCTGCAACACTAGTTCTCTCAGAAATTCAATTGTGCATAGCGGTGACGCTTCCGATAACACAGGGTGAGTCTCTCGCTAGAGGCCCCAAACTATTGTCTATGTATACAGTCGAACAGCGCGGGTTTCTCATTCGTAAATACTGGCAAACAGGCTCATTTAAAGCATGCCAGACGGCATTTCGAACGGAATTTGGTGAAAGACGTGCACCATCGACGTGTTCAATCCAGAAATTGGTTAAAAAGTTAGAGACAAGGGGAAGCCGATCTAAAGCCTGCCTACTTCTTTCTTTTGGGCCTACTGAAGGGCAAAGTGTAAAAAATACACCCCACACAATCGAACAACTCAAAGACGCCTCAGTCTGTCTTACGACAGGTCCAAAGCCTCTTCCAAAGCAAGCTCTCCACATAGTGCGATCTAGAGCATCCTCTTTCAAGTGAGAGTATCCTCTCCTTTCCTTAAGGCCATCCAGTAGCTTCCTACTTCTTCTTCCTCGTCTTCCTCTCACCTCTCTCACCCCTTTTATCTTTTCTTCAATAATCCGTTGTAGACGGCAGTTTCTACGAAAAATATGACCAATCCAGTTAGCCTTCCGTTTACTTATTTCATGCAGGATATTCCTCTGCTCTTTGACTTAAGTAATATTTCTTCATTCCTCACATGATCGGTCCAACTGATCTTTTCCATCCTTCTCCAGCACCCCATTTCAAAACTTCCCAGGTGTTTCTGATCTATTGCCAGATTATATATGGAAAATATTCCAGGGCTTGTAACGGCCAGACCGCGCCTGGGTCAACTCTATCCGTCATATAGAGGGATTAATAGTACCTGATCATTTACGCCTATTCATTTTATACGCATTCAACACTTGCTACTTAAATACGCTACGATCGAAAAAATTGCATTTCACAGTAGCCTTAATATTTAACTTCAAGTAATAATTTTTAGTAAAAATTATGTATTTTTGAATCTGTCGGCTTTATTTGGAAACAAATTTAAAAAAGATTTACGTACTTTTAAAGGACATGTTTAAAGTTTAGATTTATGTAGCATCATGATAAGTCTACATTGGACAGATATGGCAACAGTTTACTCGAACTTGATGAGCAGTCGAAAAGAATTCCTGTACTTTAAAGTTTACTACACAAACACCATCTATTTATACAGTATGTTTAAAGTTTGGTTCATGTCTGAGAAACTTAGGATCTTACTATATGCATTGCGCGCGTGCGCGCAATGCATATAGTAAGATCCCAAGCCAGTTCTCTTAAGACAACCTGAAGATGGCCAGTACGGGCCGAAACATGTAGTTGTCCATTTAGCCATTAAATACATCTATGTGACACAGTTGTGTTTGACTATATACAATTTCCAAGTTTGACATACACAACGGGGATGACACACTTCCTACATGTCTGAGAAAACACACTGAATAGGCGGTACAAACATCAGTCTTTTAATCTTTAGAGAAATAAAACTGGCCATTTCTTTGTAGGTGAAAGTGTCCTCTCAGGTTTTTCCTTTTAAATTTTTGTGTCAATTTCCACCCCATATTTGGCGTCTAATATTTCTGCAACTTTAAATTGGCCGTCCAATTGCCGAAAAGTGACTGGCATTTCTATCAAAAATAAACCGTTGCTGGCCGTCTAACAGCTAACAAAAACGTTATTTTTCACTGCTAGTCAATTCAAAGTATTGAAGATCTTAAATGGTGGACATTCTGTAACCCCGGCATTTCTTAAACCTGTCAGACATAAATCAACAAGCCTCAGTCAGTTTTGCCGAGTGACGATTTTCTGAAGGTTACAGGTGGCAGTAATAAGAAAAGAGTATTTTTTTGTTTTCATAACTGATTCTCTTGTTTCCCAACCTTTTCTGAATTTGTCTTCTCCTTCTTATATCCTTGCTCCTAATTTTTATTCCCTTTTAATCCTTTTTATCTTCCACTTCTTCTCTCCTGTCTTTCAGCGATTTTGATTACTCATAGTCTCCTGTTCATTCTTCATGCCTCCTTCTTAAATTTCCTCTGACTCGTCCTTCAGTGCCCTGTCCTACCTCGAACTACTGTGTTCAGAATCAAGTTAAGTATGTTGAAGCGAAGCATAACCAGATTTTTCATTTAACTAAAAATGGGCAGAATGCTTGAACGTAGTTCTAAGACTTCAAATCCTGTGTCTACAGAGACAATATTAAGGTTCATGTATTTAATCAGGCTCATCTTTTCTATGTAAATGGTTTAGCAGATATTGGCTAAAACCCAGACTCCTGCATTTCGTCAGATGGTCCCCACTTTTCTTATGAATGCGTAATGAATTCTTCCCGAGAGTCTAATGAATTATTTAAAACGGTGTGTGGCCAAGTTCGTTTCATTAAATAAAACACAAGATACGACCTGTTCATTGCATGAGGAAATGTTGCTGACTTTTCCGCGCATTCGCCAAATATTTCTGGGCGTTACTGTGTATCTTACATCGCAATATGCGGATTATGCAAGCGGTTAATAATACGCTGAATGGTCGGTGGGTGTCACTGTGAATTCTGTATCATCACTTTGTTGTGTTCGTTCCTGTTTCTGCCTCCGTTACAATTCTAAACCAACGTAACTACCCTAATTAAGTTACGGGCAGTGTTACGCGTTACATGGCCTTAAGGCTCACCCCATTCATGCAATTTCAGCTTCCTACTACATTACTACTGTGGGCCGGGTAGCTCAGCGACTGACTACGGACTGGATGGTCCGGGGATCGAATCCCGGTGGGGGCGAGATTTTCCGTCCCCTCCAGACCGGCCCTGGGGCCCACCCAGCCTCCTGTAAAATGAGTACCGGGTCTTTCCCGGGGGTAAAGTGCGGCCGGGGCGTGCTTCTGACCACTCACCCCCTTCTAGTGCCGCAGTCATGGAGGAGTAGAGCTGTACCTCTACCCACCCTCTGGGCCTGTAACGGGAACGCTTTACCTTTACTACATTACTACTAATGTGACGGCCGTGCGTTTTTCTATAATATTTGCAACACGAACACTAGTTAGCGCATTGTTCTGATTTGTTATGGTAATTTGTCTACAATTATGATACAGAATTTAAAGGTTAAAAACTTTAAATCTCAGCCAGAAGAAAGTGACCACACGGAATCCATATCTGGCTTTCAGTCTGATGACCACTGTAATAAGCCATCGGTGTTAATGGCACAAACATAAGTAAAAAAGGATGATAACGTTAACATGAAAAGCACATCTTCTCATTAACAGAGTTTCTCGCAATTTTTGGCGTCTCAAATTGAGCTAGCGCGATATAGTGCAGTGCACGGTTTTTAGCTGGTGGAATTCGCAAGGTGTAGGCGCGCATCACTAATGCAGCGACAGCATGTTTCGTCTAGTGGCTTCTCGCGGTCTCCGTGCGTACAATTGACCTTGTCACGATGGAGTTTCAAGCAGATGAAACAACCACCCCTCGCCACTTAGCCGCACCCAGTAGGCCCGTCCTACAGCTCCGGTTAAGTCTTCCACTGGCCAAAAACTAAGCAACGTACTGTACCTCAGGTAAAATATGTGCTAGGTGTAAGATATCTGTAAAGGGTTTGTACTATTTAATAAAATATTTTCTCTTAAAAAAATTATTACAAACCAAATGACGCTCGCCTGTAATACTGAGATGGTGTTGCTTATCGTGTTTCTGCAATATCTTCCTATGCATGTAACACCTCATACGATAATATAAACGTGGTAACATAAGCTCTGAGTTAATAACAATAACAATAACCATTATTATTATTATTATTATTATTATTAACTGCAATTGGGTTGTTACCAAGTGGCAGTGGTTATTTTACATGTATACAAAACATACTACTGAATTTAAGTCGGGAGGGCTACATAAGAAGTATGCAGCGGCAACTTGGAATCTTGGGAACCATCTCAGCATTTGCTTATAGACACAGGGAAACCAAGAAAATCCTGTGTCGAGGTGGCCTGTCGCAGGACCTTCCGAATGCTGACTTCTAGCCAGCAGTCCGGCATCTGAAGTAAAAAAACAGCAATGCACACACAGTACAACAAATACACACAAGACAACTACAACAATACACAGGGCCAAACCAACAACAATTACACACAAGACAACTTAAAACTAGCGACAATACATGCGAGACAAATTACAATACAACATGTACAAAAGGTAAAAACACCCAAGCAAGAGAGTACTGTGTACAGATTCTTGTAATTGTTTTTTTTAATCATTAATTCACTCACGCTTTCACCTCAGTCCTTCACTTCTCATCATTTACGACCCTATAAAAAATATTGATGAAGCCGCAGTACATACTAGTGTAAATCGTAGGCATAAAATATAAAATTAAAGGCTTTGCTTATTTACTTGCGCTTCTTGTTAGGCTTGGCATATAGACTAAAATAATTTACGGAAAATATATGTCTAATTTCTTCGAAAAATATATTTGTCTTGCTATAATATTTCACAATACAGGAATGGAAAAAAGGACAATACAAAACGTAACAGACTCTTTAAATATCAATGATAATTCGCGTTCAAAATATCGTAGCTTATATTAGGTGCAAGATTAAAAGTAAAGTTCGCACTGAGGAGGATGCAGCAAAGACAATATGCAACTCCGTCGCTAGATGGGATGGGGGATCAAGGCCATTCCCCGGCCTCTGTAGCCCCGGGAAAAACCACGGTATTAGTTGTAGTGGAGGGTAACTGGGTCCAAGTGCCGATAGGGAGGAGTGTTTAAAAAAGGAAAATAACGTTTCTCATAGGGGTTTGAACCCCGGACCGTCAAGCCTGTAGCAAGATATTCCGAACATAGGACATCTTAAAGTAAATGCTTCGTAGTTTCTAAAACTTGACTCGCTGTAAAAAAGCATTAGACTCAGATCGATTTCACTAATTTATTTCTGCATTGCATTTGGCTTCAGCAGCTGATAATCTGTGAAGCAGAGAAGACTAAAAGGGAGTGTCAACAAATGTCTGACAGAATTATTAATTTGAGTGAGACGAAATATTTTTAAATGTTCCGATATTTGAACTGCCAGTATAAAGTCATTCCAAAGGACTGTCCTTTGGCATTCATGTTATTTCACATTGTGTAATTTTCGAAGGACTTTTGTTATTGCGGAAAGCTGCAAAACAGAGAAGGGAACTCGTTTATTACAAGACAAGTTAATACGGAAGAGCGTTCATGCTTATTTTGAAACTAATCTATTCAATCATTTCTTCGGTTGTTTTTCCCCCACCTTAAAACGTCTTTAGAACTGATCTAGAAGAAGAGTATAATTAAAAGAGAGGGTATCGACAAAGTTCTCTCCACTAGTAACCCTTCTCAGATGCAATCTGGAGGGGCCTAACCTGCACGTGTTCTGCAACACAGGTTACACTTCTTAAGTTTTGTGATTCCAAGTCCGATTTTATCACGCAGGAGTACAACTGAGTGCTGGGACTCAAGGATGGACAAACGCGCAAACTCGACCTCTCCTAGGAGAGGGAAAAGCACGATACTGGTCACTTGACTCGTCAGTAAGACCTGACAGAAGATATTCTCAAAGTTAAAGGAAGGACCCAGTAGCAGGGGCAGATATACTAAAGGAGAGATTCGGTGATTGACGTACGACCTATAGGCTTAGTAAAATGTAAGTCTACCTTGTAACCCTCTGGAGCAAAGTTATTTTTTACGAGCACATCAGATAGTCACAAAATTCCTTGACCTTTACAGAACCCATATTTCCACCAGCCATTGGACTCTATCGTGAGCCAGAGTAATCAAATTCTCCACCTTCCATCATATTCCTTTCAGATCCATTGTAAAGTGATCCTTCCATTAATGACTGTGTCTTTCAAGCTGTCCCTTTTCCTCAAGTCTTCCCACCAGAAATCTCTATGTATTTCTCGTCTGCATCACCTAAGGATGCCCTACAGTTTTCCTACGGGTTTGATTCTGTACACTCGTTACAAACAGGCGACAATACATCAGTTGTTTTAAATCTGACAACTGGAAATGTAGACCGAATTAACGTATACGGCGTTCTCTTCCACGGGCTGTTTATTGGATCATTGATTTTACACGATAAGTGAAGCTACAAATTGTGGTCGATTGAGCATTACCTAGCCATCTGCGGAACAGGTTATTTGGCCACACACGCTGGTTAAGATTGCTCCTTGAAGATTACCCGAATTAAGGATAGAGTTTAACTGAGTTTCAGGGATTTCTTATGATATTTTATTTCTAGAAGTTAAATTATAGGTAGTTTTGTTATTAGGTCTGGGGCGTTTAATTCTGTTTTCCGATCGAGGCAGTCTACGCCATTCGGAATAAAACGCAAAGAGGCTTATTGCTGTTACATAATTACTGCTACACACACTATAGTCTGTTTACTACAGTCGAACTGCAACCTTCTAAAGGTAAATCGTTTGTATTTATACCACCACATGTAACATTAATAAACTTTGTTTTTCGCCAAAAAATGTCATTTGTGTGCGTGTGTTTGTGTGTATGTGTTTGCGTGTTTGTGTTTGTGTGAGTGTGTGTGTGTGTGTGTGTGTTTGTGTGTGTATGTTTGTATTTGTGTGTGTATGTTTGTGTTTGTGTTTCATGTGCTTCACAAAATACGCAGCAATTACTTCCCTAAACAGAACTAATCGATTCGTTTTTACAATGCAGACGGATTTTTTTTCTCCTTGAAGTTCAAACTAATTTTTATTCAGACCGTCGTGTGGAAATACTCTGTGTTCATTATGATAGTTGTGACGGGTTATGTACAGTTTAGCAGGACTTAAACTAAAATCTCAAATGTTTCGAAATATTATCCCTTATGTTCTAATAATAATTTGTACGGATTAATATTATAATTTTAATTACCCCTCTGAAGCAAATTCTGTATGTTCTAACAGATTTTTCGTAGGTCCCCTCGTTAGTCCCTGACAAATTCCAAATTACTACCTTAAATTAGTCCACGGCGCCTTTATTTTGTACTGAAATATGAGGTACTCACAGCGGCATTGCTGTAGATTCGAGTCTTCTGGGCTGCTAAGCCCTGTCATTGGGGTTGTACGAGTATTGTCTGACGTACAATAATGCCTTCATCTACACCATCAAAAAATATCAACAATTAACTATCTGCAATGATTATAATGCTTGTCCAGTTGCTCCTCCAGCCATTAAAGAGCAAAGTGAAGTTGGAAATGTAACAGCATATTCTATTTCCCCTTAACAATACAATATATAACTAAATAAATTCCACACCTGGTCGAGCGTCACTCCATTATAAGATATTGCCACTCCGTTGATCCTCCTACAAGATGACTCCAGTAAGGAGAAAACTAGAATTATTAATCCCAAGAGAACACTTTTTTGTGCAACAATGCGCCAAGATGAAAGATGACCACAAAACTGGAGGTAAAAAAACGAGAAATGGGTAGAAATAAAGGAAGGAGGATAAAAACGCGATCCCATCATTCCCTTTCTGTCTCTCTTTTTAGCACAGCAATTTTCTCCAATGTCCCTTAAATGAAGGCAAGGCAAGGAGATGAAGAAGGAGACGCCACAAGCAACTCAACAAAATGAACACAAGCGGCAGCTGGTGTGTAGCCAATTACTTCTACTGGCTCTTGATTATCCTGTTTTCTTCCACCCTATACCATACATTCCTCTGTGCCATGCTCTATATTGCAAGCTGCAGGCCTAATTGGCAATTTTCAGCCAAATTTCGCACCTCTCTCAAAGAAACGTTTAACGTAAAAACAATCTGAACAAATTACAAATTAGAGGTATATATACACATACATACATGTAAACAGAGTGTCCCAGGAGGAATGTGCCAGACTTCGGGAGGGTGTTCCTTATGTTAAAGTATACCGAAATAACCCAAAACACCTATGTCCAAAGTTGAACGGTTACGGAGATAATGGCCAGATAAGTTTGAAACTTTGGCAGCTGTTACACACTTATTGATTACTAAATACATATTAAAACTGGCAAGAATATGTGGTTTCTGTAATGTTAATATCTGTACTTAACATCAAACTAACTTTTGAGTGACATAAAGCCATTAAATTGAAATACAAAAACACTCGCACTCATGTCATAGTTGTCCTTAGAGTTCCAAGCACTATACATGAGAATGCCCAGCGCTGACGTAACATGGCTGACTGCGCAAACCGTCACGCAGGCACAATGAACACTGCATTCCACTCTCAAGGACGTTAGAATTGTCACGTGACGTATCAGCTGTGCAGGTTGCAGTATTTGGAACCGCAAGAAGTCCCCACTTTTCTCTGGCCATTATCTCCGTAACCGTTCAACTTTGGATATAAGTGTTTTGGGTTATATCGGTACACTTTAACATAAGGAACACTCTCCCGAAGTCTGGCACATTCCTCCTGGGACACCCTGTATATATACTGTAGTCGATCATTTTTAGTATATTTGTTTCTTAGAATTGCTGGCGTCAGTTACGGACGGTTCATGGCCATGGGTTGTAGGTTAATCTGTCACCGTATGTTCATAACCGTTGGTGATAGGTAGGAGGGGAGAGATTTAAACGCCGAAACGGTTAGGAGCTGATAACGGACGCTAACAACCCAGTGCAAATTCAATCGTGTACGAGTGTGGTGTATAGGTGGGAGTACAAAGAAGTGACTGTGTCATTTTCCTAGAAAGATCTAGTTGTTTAAGTGGATATAGCGCTCCATTGTTTTATATAAAGAATAAAGTGAATAAATAAAACGTAAGTAAAAAAAAGAAAATCACTAAAACTAAATGTGATTCAGTGAGCCACACCCGTTTCCCGGTAAGAGGATCACCTATCAGACTGAGCGCGTCGGGGCAACAAAGTTACACAGGGTGAGCCTGTAGAGTATATATATATTCCGGCAACAGTGGTGTCAGAGCAACAGTGCTGTTGGATAAGTAAACATACGTACTTTTCTCGTCGTATAAATTTCTTCGTTTCTTTAAGGTACAATTCAATGATAAACGGTCCTTTGTAAAAAAAAATATATAATTTCTCGCTTTTCACGAAAGATATAACAGATGAAAGAAATAAATAACGTGAAGAAAGAAAGGATAGGAAAGAAGGAAAGTCAGTCTAAACACAACTTCTATTTTACTTCGAATTGATAATCAGCTACATGCTTCGATCCTACATACCCCGATCATTATCAGCCTTGCAAAAAAAACAATGATAATCCGAATTTAATATCGATACATGCATCTAAACAACAATTCGATACAAGGCCGAAGTTGTGTTTAGAATGACCTTGAAATGTACTGACTAACAGCAAAAACATATCGGGATAGCAGTCACAAGAGAAAGGGGAAAGACATAAAGTAGGCAAGAAACAGGGCGAAAAGAAACAAAGCAGGAATAACTGACAATTAACACCGCTCTGTCTTGAAATTGAATTAAACATTTCTTTGAACTCTGCCGGCAAAGGCATGAGATATTCAAATACTCATTTACACAGCGAGGAGGGTGAGCAGTTAAATAATAATTTTTCAATCCCCCCCCCCCCCCCCCCCCCCCCCCCACAATAATATCAAATACCCCACACCTTTTCTATTTTTTTTTTTCTTTTTTTTCTCATATTAATTGGTGTTTGGCCGTGGACACACGAGCAGGAAAAAA
>Ga0123354_10013013_pt1 | contig 12888 bp, 7 predicted proteins | sample TergutLab28metaG_2_FD_97872 | JGI IMG/M metagenome (GOLD analysis project Ga0123354, IMG submission 97872) | Labiotermes labralis P4 segment gut microbial communities from Petit-Saut dam, French Guiana - Lab288 P4 | ecosystem: Host-associated > Arthropoda: Insects > Digestive system > Gut ...
CTTGAGGCGTGTTGGTGTTATGTAGCGGGATTGTCTGTTGGTGATGTGATATCCGAGTGCACTCGGATATCACATCACCAACAGACAATCCCGCTACATAACACCAACACGCCTCAAGTCAGCCTACACAATAACGCACCTAGTAGTCGCAAGCTCCTGAAGATGGATGTACTAACATCTGAAACATGTTGAGCAGTAAATTGACATAATAAAGCAAGTGTCATCTAGTTGGTCTCTCTTTATTCAAAAGTTACTGTCTGTCTTAAGTCCTTTATTTGTCCAACTAATGCACACAAATTATTATAAAATTGTTAAACAGTTAAAATCATATAAAATTATAATAGTCGCTCCAACATGTTTCGGTTTACATAAGCCATCATCAGGGAGCTCTCAAAGCGAAGCACAGGCCGAGAGCTCCCTGATGATGGTTTATGTAAACCGAAACATGTTAGAGCAACTATTATAATTTTAAATTATTTTAACTGTTTAACAGTTTTATAATAATTTGTGTGCATTAGTTGGACAAATAAAGGGCTTAATACTGTCAACATGCACGGTGCAGCTACGAAGGACACTGTCTGTCATTACTGTTCAGGAGATACGGAGTACGTTCTGTGAAGCGAGGATATACACGTACATTCCTCCATTTTGTAGGTTCTTCCTAGTAATCCTTTTTATAACATTAGTTTGTGAACATTTTGCTGTGCAAGTTCCAGTCTTCATAAAAAGTCTCGCAAAAATAATTCCAATTAATGACAATTACATTATTACATTAATCATCTGTCCAATTACGTGCATAACTTCCTCTGTTCTGACTGTACTCAGTATGACAAACAAAACTATGTATTTTTGCACAGTCATTAAGCATGGAAGGTCAAATGTAACTAACGTTTCAGGAAGAACATATAGCAATGGATTTTGTGTGTCTCATCACGAACTCTCACAGGCGCGACACTGACACTTGTTTGGCTACTGCTGTCGTGCTAGCAACGACATAGGCCTACCATCTTGGCGAGACCACAATATTGTTTTATGTTCCGACACAGCTCAATTTCTTGCTCTGCCATTGGATCAGCCCCATAATTTTTTAAAAAATTTCCACAAACCCCCCCCCCCCCCCCCCACACACAAGTATCAAACTGTATGAATAGTTCTGAAGTTGTTATGTGCGGACAGTCAACAAGCTTGCGCGTTTGCATCGATAATGCACCTAAAAGGCAGAGGAAGGTAGAAGACAAGAAAGGGGACGGAAGTAAAGAAAGAAAACACGAATAAGAAGAACTAATAATGACAGTATTGTTATACAATGCCGGTCCCAGTGGCCGCGCGGTCTAAGGCGTGGGTCTGCGGCCGCTCGCCTGCTGAGATGGTGGGTTCGAATCCCACCAGGGGCATGGGTGTTTGTTTGTTTGAGTATTGTGTGTGTGTTGTCGGGTAGAGGTCTCTGCGACAAGCTGATCACTCGTCCAGAGGAGTAATACCGACTGTGGTGCGTCGTTGTGTGTGATCTAAAAACGTCGATAATAAAGAGGCCCTGGCCCACTGGGGGCTATCGCGCCAAAAACAAACAAACTATTATAAAATAAATTATAACAAATTAACCCTCTAAGTGTGAAAGAGAAAGCAAAGGAATATTAGGAATTTTGCTAGAAATGTACTTTAAAGTATTTTTCATTTTGTAGGTGTTAGTTGTGGTATGAAAGTATATCTTGTTGAATACTTCAGTCCGACAGTTTGATGTTATATAATTAACTAATCCTTTATTATCAGAGATATTTGATAGTACACCATGAGCTGGTTTAAGAGACCATTACTTACTTTCAGTCATCTGATGATTCAATTATCTTTGAGACTCTATTAATAAATTGGTTTGTTGATATTTGTTGATACTCTTTCAAAATTTACAGGCTTTGAACATTCCTCCGCCGTAACCGCTCGTCCTTCTGGCAAAGCACAGCGTGAGGAAGTGAAGAAGGTAAGGTGATAACAGTAAAGTATTTTGAGTGTCCCGCAAAGGAGAGGTTTCAGCGTCTGAGCCAAATTCTTTGAATTTCTTATTTGTACGGCTGCATTATGACGAAAAATTTTATGAAGTTTTTGAGGGCTGCGTTGGGTTAACAATTTTGTGATGTTGGGAGGGCCGCATTAGAAGCTTGTAGTGCGACGAAGAATTTGTGTTCCAATTCAACGTTTGCCCTAGGACTGAGGAAAACGCCCGTAAAATTCGATAGACCGCTGCAGAATAATGTACGTTACGTACCAATCTGCGCTACCTGCCTCCCCGAGAACACATCGCTGTCCCTTTATAAAGACCAATCGGCAGGTTATGTATAGGAAATTATCGCTGTGCACTGTTAAAAGGAGTATACAGAAGGCATTCGGGTATGTTCACAATGTCAGCAACACGATCATATTCTTACTCGTAGCCCTACTGCTATAACAGTCTACTGTGATTTACAGGATTAACACAGACATTCACATCCACACCAATGTGACGTTTCATAAGACAAATTCGAGAAATAAAAAAAAAAAACAGACATTTTGCGTAAAACCTACTTGATATTTTAATTAAAGACATCTCTTCCAGTTTTAAAACGATTATGCAATAAAACTGCCATCAAAAACAACCATATTGATTTATAAAAACATCTTGTTAATAAGCTACATGTTTCGGTACCACATTTTTATATAGATTGCAACACGAAAAACACAATTTTGTAAAATCGATATTTCAATTCTGAAAAAAAAAAAAATATTTATCTCTCGTTGTCTTAAACACACATGTATTTCAGCCTGATGATGACCTGTCAAAATGTCGAAACACGTTGCAGCAATAAAATACATATACATTTAGTTGTGTCGACTGATGTTTACATAAAGCCTGATAATTGCCTTCCTAGGACGAATATGTAGCTGACTGCTAACAAGATACTGTCTTGCAATACGTATAATTGTCCTGGATTGTAATGTTATCAATTAGAACCTACATGCAGTTTGTGCCTAACGCATTAATATTTATCACAGTTAAAACAAAAATTTGGAAGCAAAAAAAAAAATGAAACACTTCAAGCCCAGTACGCCTCCTCTGTAGCCTCGCTATTGCGGAAGTGCTTCAACAAAACAAAAATAAGCGCACCAGCACTGCCAGATTATTCGCACATTTCTTACTTTCTTTATTCTGTCTCCTGTCATCAATTATAGCACGACAAATGTCATAACAACGGCCGAACTTCCATTTTGACGTCATGGCACGTCTCTCTTCGCAGGAACGGAGGCCAGGGGTGGTGACGTCACGCGTTGACCCTGACCCTCTAGCGCGGATCTGAAAGAAGTGCAAAGCTTGTATTTTATAAGTTGCACTCGACAGTGAAGCCGTGCTCACAGATAACGCGCAACTAGCAACAAGGTACGTGCAGTAGTGGACTAAGAAGTGCTTACTGACATACATTCCGTGTGTGCGTGTGAGTTGGTGGCTGAGTGAGCGATTGCGGATTAGAGTTCTGCTGCAGAAGGCGGTAGATAGTAAATACGTTCTACGGGCGGGAGAAAAATGGGGAAGTTTACCGTATGTGAAAAAAGTTGAAATGGTTCTCACGGTAACAAAACCCATTCAATTCGCTTGAAATACGAGACTGTTATTAATTGTCTTCTGGGTGAGGGATGGAGCTTCTCGGCCGAATTTTAGTACGTTTCTCCCACATAATTAGGGGGCAGAAACTGTGTAAAAGAATATCTCCAATTAAAAATGGACATTTGTCATGTCAGCTACTTCCACATTCGTGTCAGGGTGTAAGCCATACGGAGAGACGAGGCTGGGTTTAGTGTCAGAGACTTAAACTATTAGTGTTATTGTTGTTATTATTATTATTTCCGAATTTCTCACTTCTCAGCTTTGGATGGGAAATATTCACCTAACCAGGGATGTAGTAATCAACAGGATTAGGCTCGATGGTCTTATTTGTAGTTTAAAGGGTTTCTTTCAATTGAATATGTACCAAGAATTACAGATTTTTGCATTTGCATGTATGTATGTGTGTGTGTGCATTCGGGTGTAAGTGAAGTCTTGTTAGAGTTTGTGTTAGTGACTGTGAAATTACTCCCGTAGGTAATATTACTATCGGGATCACTTGTGCTTATTATTATTATTATTATTATTAAATATAACGCAGTCCTTACGCTGGCACGAACACACGATGGCATGTGGGCCTCCACGCATTCTAAGCCCGGCAGTGCATAAATGTTAGTTATCAGCTTCACGTTCTGGTCACTTTACCCCCGGGAAGATAGCCCCCGGTATTCACTGAATCGGGATTTGCGTGTTCCACGGATACAGCTTCGACATGTGAGAGAAGGAAAAAATGTTCTGATCCTGTCTGTGATCTCATTTATTATCAATGTTATTTGCTGTAGCGCTCGCTACTAATGTAACCAGGAGTCGGCATTTTATTTAAAAAATCTAAGAGCAACATCAAAATTGTAGATGCCATAGAGGTGGTATGATTCAAGGTTCGTACTGACGACCTAAAAAAAATTAAGCACCTTTGTGTAAAATTTAGTCGCCCGTCCGACCTGGCGCCCCAGAATTTGTACACCCCTAAATATTCCTAACTTTTTTTTTAATATCCTGTATAAACTGCAGAGGATAATCAGCGAATAATGAATTGGAAAGAATGTGGAATTAACTATTTTTGCCCCAAATCAAGGTACTATCCCTGAATTTGCCTTGAGCGAGTAAAACAAATCGTTATTTAATATACTACACAATTTTTTCTCTTGTCATTTGAATGGCCTTTTTACCTAGGTCAGTACAGCCGGCTTTCTGTCAGCTTGCTGTCAGCAAACCTGTATGACATATACCATTGCTGTGTGTACAGTGAAAAACTCCTGATGATGGAAAGAGGAACTGTCCGAAACATGTAGAATTTTATTCCAAAAATAAATTTGAGAAATTAGTGCATCTAGTTGATTTTATTATAAGAATATGTGACTTTATCCTTCCATTGCAGCCCTACAGATGATGCGTTGTGTCTTGTGTGTGCAGGTTTAAAAAGTCGACATTTTGGTACGTAATTATTTTAAAAAATTTTTTAGTTGACATTTTCAGAAAATAATTATGGATGCCAGATTAAAAGGGAACTCCCATTTGATTAAATGGAATAGAAATTTGGCCTGAAGAAGGCATTTCCTGACCAGCAGATAAATTGCTTTAGCGCTGAGGCAAGTCCACACGCCAACTCACAAATGAGTCATGATACTGCTGCCACAAATTAGCGTAGTCCTTGGAGGCGACTCGTACCAGACCTGACAGGCTGTTTACTGAAACGGATTACCTTTCACATAGGTTCCTCAGTAAATAAAGCCTTTTGTTATTTCATGCGCCGCCCTCATGGCTGAGATGCTGGTTGGTATGTTATCCGTTACTTAGCCTAACGGGGCCCATATTTAGATATCAGCATTTGTTACTCTTTTCGTGACTGTAGTCAATACTTAGGAAATTTCTCAGATTTCTTTGCTACTGGGTCCCCGGCCTTTCAGTTTTATATATAACGTACATGCATGTTAGCTCAGGAATCGCGCTTGTAATTTGCATTCGGGAAGTCATGACTTTGAATCTCGACTACAGAATAGGGCCTTCCGACACAGCTTCTCTTGGCTTTTCTCAGTCTTGCACGGAGAATTTCGAGATCGCACCTCATCCTGTGTTTGTGCACCGCAAACCGTCCATATATCCCTCACTGAATGCTATAATGGCACAACTCACAAATTGCCCATTTGGAGTTAATGCTACGATTGAACTGAAGAATACAACTACATGCGACAATACTGGCACACTTGTTAGTTGAAACATATCCCTCTAGATGTCGTCGTTGTATGTAGCTGTTAAATTTTTCAGCTCAATCGAAGTATGAACTCCAAATTAGCACTTTGTGTTATGTGTCACTATTGCATTCAGTGAGCTATATACGTTTATTACGACTCCACTTACCTTTCATTGCATTGGCCTATTTTCATAGCTATAACAAGGATAGCACAAGTGATGTACACATCCAAGGCGCAGTAAAATCAGGGATACAAAAATTTAAAAAAAAAAGGAAGTTTGAAAGATGCATTGTATATCTCTACTATCACGTACTGGGGGACCCGCGGTGGCACAGTGGTTAAGGTGCTGTGCTACAAATCGGAAGGTCGCTGGCTCGATTCCAGATGGTGTCACTGGAATTTTTCATTGACATACTCCTTCCCATCGCACTAAGGCCCTGGGGCCGACTCAGCAACAGAAATATTTCCTGGGGGTTAAAGCGGCCGGTGCGTAGGGCTGACAACCTTACCACTATCTTGGCCCATTGTCACGTAATCTGGGAACCTTAATTTCCTGGAACCCTCTGGGCACCTCGGGCCTGTAATGGGACTGATTTGCCTTTTACTATCACGTATTGGCAGTATACACAGGCTTTATATTTGCAGGTAACCTGTGCAATGAAACAAATTAAGTATATAAATTGTTATTTTTGTTATGGCGAGGGTGGGAGATGGGGGAGGGGCAGTGTAGTGGCTTAAACTAGGCGCAGAAAACTTTAATTACGACACTATGCTTATTGTTGTCGCACTAATTTGGGATTTCTTTCAACGTTGATAGCTAAACTGCCAGGAAGTACTTCAGCGATAGTATCCTGCGGACATCCGGCCGGTCACAGTCGAAGTTTTATTCTCTGTGAAGGAATAGTATCGAGCGTTTTGTCACAGCAAGAAGCTGGTTGTTGGACAAGAAAAATGACGCTTCACCAAACATGACCTTGCGTCATCCTAATACGTTAGCTTTCGGAATAAATACATAGACAAACCCGGTTATAACGACCTCGGTTTATACGACACCTCATCTAGAGCGCCAGATATTTTATTGTAGAGTCCAGTTGAAATTTGATGGCACACGGTAACGTACGGTAGGAGAAGTGAAGGGGAAACTGGTGAATGGAGTGGGTAGCCAGTACTCTTCACACTACCTCGGAACTTAGTGTATCCAGTATTACTACCATTACTACCGCTGATGCGCACACCTCGGCTGCCAGTAGTCGACTGAACAGACGCCCCTGCCGATTTAAATGGACTCGTCCGTTTCGCCGAAAGACGAAATCTGGTTTCTGCGCGTGTGCCATTTCATTTCAAACGCAGTCTACCAATTAATTCCCCACTGTTAATTAAAACGTTTATACTTCACCTTACAACAACGTTCGCTGTAACGACACAAATTAGTCCCTTTCGTGACGTTACAGCCGAGTTCGACAATAAATCTAGGAAGCCTGTCATCCCCGTTGTGTATGCGAAACTTGGAAAATTGTATGTAGTCAAACACAACTGTGTCACATGAGGTGTATTTAATGACTTAAGATCTTAAGTTCCCTTAAAACAACCTGAAGATGGCCAGTACAGGCCGAAACAAGTAGTTGTCCATTATATAGTCATTAAATACACCTCATGTGACACTGTTGTGTTTGACTACATACAATTTTCCAAGTGACAATAAACCATTTCGATCCAACAGGAAATTATAATTATTATGGTACCCGTGCATTATGTAAAAAGGGAATGAAAGTCAATCTCCACGCATTAGCGACCCCGATGTTCTGTGTATTTGTGGTAAGTTTCAAATTGTTTATTTTGAATTCCACTAAAATAATTTATATACATGAGAAATATGGTTAGCGCTGTGGTGTATGTCAAGATTAGGGTCTTTTTTGACGTGACGCCGTGTATTTTGGTAGACATGTGCTGATATTTGGGAGAAACTTGGAGTCTTCTTCAGGATAAACCAGATACTCGACCCTGAAGAGGCAGCAGGCAGCAAATCTTTCTGCCATGAACCCGGAGGCAGTATGTTAATTCGAAACGTCAGAGCATACCTAAATAACTACACGGCATCACATTCCAGAAGACCATAATCCATGTACACTAGTTCCTTAAACATTTATTCAGCAAAATCTGTTAACACTCACGCGTAATTTATGTATACAACAGGCACGTGAATGCTCAATACTTGAGTCCAGCAGGCGATACATGCCGTAACGCATACCAGCTGAACGTTGTGACTATGAATTGCGACGCTCAGCATTCTGCTGAGCTACCAGGAATGATATATCGGACGTACACATATTCATAACGACCTTGAGCGCGCAGCTGAGCTTTCGAATTAATCTCGAATGCTGTCACGACTTGGGGATTCCCCTTTTCCTGTTTCCTGGCTCATTATCAGGGCTAAGAACAAATTCCCGTCATTAATCCTGATTCGCGTCACATTATGGTCGCGTCTCTGAAAACGCCGACCTTAGATGTTAGATTCGTCACGACCTTCTGCAAGCCTGCAACTAAAGGCACCAAACTGTGGGACGAATTCAATTAACGATCCTTCCCGAGAGATCCAATTTTCTTCACAACCATGGCCACTGATTTGAAAATAAGGGATTTACGGGCAAAATTGATAGACGGTACTGCCCGACCCATACATTTCCAGTACCACACAATAATATTTTAATTTTGTGTAGAACTTGTGGCCGCAGCAAAGGTTTTACATAAGTTAAATTTTTAAATCTGTCGGACATAACCTCAAATGTTTGGTACTTTCACTGTCTCTGCACTTGCTGATTTAACGTTTCTAATAAAATGTGTGGGCACGTTCGTGGTCTGTTTCCACACCAAATTTCGAATTCCTAGCTGCAGTGGCTCCCAACTTACAACTGTCGCGCCGACGGCTACAGAAGAAATTCGCGCGTCCACCATACTGTTTGTTATTCTACATGTCACACGAATGTTTTTCCCCCATGGCAAGACAGAACCTAGTGGACCAGGGCATCCTCATTGTCGAGGCTTCACGATCACATCCAGACACACCACACTCGGTAGGACTCCTCTGGACGACGGATTAGTCCGACGCAGAGAACTCTACCTGACAACACCAAACACTCACAAGAGGCAGACATCCTGCCTCCTGCCGGATTCGAACCCTCAATCCCAGCAAGCGAGCGGCCGCAGACCCACATCTCTAACTACGCGGACACTGGGATGAACCCACACGAATATAACATAACAAAATTTCATAATTTTTGGAGATGTGTAAGTCTTATGTTCCGTAATTTAATGAAATTATTAAGGTGCAACTTCCGGCGCTTGAACTGCACAAATTCGCGCGTCTGTCATTTCGTCAGCGCTCTGTAGAAAATTAAATATTGCGACAATGGGTCGACCTCTAATGGAATAAGTGAAATCGGTTAATAATATTTATTTAACTGCAATTGGGTTTTCACCCGGTGGCAGTCGTTTTTAACTGGTTAAAAAGTGCAATGTCAGACACACATGCACACAGATATCATGGTGAACTCAAACATCCGTGCTATATTTTGGGCTGGGAACCTACTGTGGAACATTTACCTTCATGGCTTGCGTAGGGACAAATTTGCCTTTTACTTCACCAAATTAGGAACCAAAACCTATCACGAGGTCATTAAGTTTGTTAATTTTGTTGCTTGATCAATCTGAAGCCGGGGGGGGGGGAAATTTAGAAGCGTTTTCTGTGTAGTTTATACAGCCCGTTTCCATATATAATCACAACGATTTGAGATTTTTGCTGAAGGAGCAGATACACGCTGTAACAAGCAAATCTTTTACTCTGCAGGTAGAAATGGATCAGTTTAAGGTGTCAGCATTAGTCGTACTATTTCTGGCGGTTACTTCAGTGCACCTCCTCCACACCACTCGACGGCCTTCGTTCGTTGGATGTGTGGACTCTAGCGAATGCAGCGAACAGCAGTGCTGTGCTCTGGGTACGTTGCCTTGCCCCGTGTGCACTGATATCTATACAGAGGCCACAGAGCGCCATCTCATGTCTCGACCCCCTCCACATATATCTCCATATATATATTTCGCTTCGCCCTCCGTAACTTCCCCGTAGCCTTTCAACCATTACTGTATTTTCAAAAGAACTTAAGTGACGTCAAAACTTTCGCCATCTAAAAGCGCTTTGTGTTGGTTGACATAGGCCGACGGGGGTGGGAGTGTAATACATCATTACGCAAATAGGAGACCTGCACCTTCACAATCCCACTGTCCATGGAACGTATTTCTTTCGCCAGGTTATAATATTTTTCGCAAAGCCCTGCCGCGTGTTAATTACAGTACCCATTTTTGGGCGCGTTCGCAAAATTTCGAAAAGAGACTATTAGCTTCGTCATGTCTGTCCGTCCACATGGAACAATTCGCCTCCTGCTCGATGGATTTCATGAAATTTGATATTTGAGTATTTTTCGAAAATCTGTTGAGAAAATGCAAGTTTCATTAAAATGTGACAAAAATAACGGGTGCTGTACATGAAGACCGGTGCACATTTGCAGTCATACAACGCTCAGTACTTCTCACAGCGAGTAATATTTCAGACAAAAGTTGTAGAAAAATACGAGTAAAAACAATTTTTTTTTAATGAAATGTTCTCAGACAGACAGCCGCGATGGCTTCGTAGATCCAAAACGTTGGTTTTGGATCTACCAAGCCATCAGAATATTTACTTACTTACTTACTCCATCCATGGAACAGTCATTCTTGAGAAGCTAACCCGTTTTCAGCCAGTCAAGTAGTTCCCCGCATTGAATGGAGCCCGCAGGTTCATTACCGCATTTACAAGTGCCAGCCAACTATCCCTATCCTGAACCAGCTCGATTCATTCCATACTCCACATCCCACTTTCTGAAGATTCATTTTTATATTATCCTCCCATCTACGCCTGGGTCTCCCAAGTGGTCTCTTTCCTTGAAGTTTCCTCATCAAAACCCTGTATACTCCTCTCTTCTCCCCAAACGCTCTACATGCCCCGCCCATCTCATTCTGAACGGATTTTTGCGAAATTTAATATTGAAGAATTTCGTAAAAATCTGCAGATAAAATCCAAATTTAGTTAAAATCGAAAAAAAAAAATATCGGGCACTTTACATGAAGACCTCAGTGAGGTTTTATATTGTGGACAGAGACACACTTCGCTCAACAACAACACAAAGAACAACAATGTTAAAGAGAAAGAACTGCTGCGTTACCATGGCGACACATCTAGACAGTCTGGACAGGTGCGGCATTCGATCCCCGGATCGTCAGCCCGTAGCGAGTCGCTATATCGACTACGCTATCCCGGCGCAGATGTAGGTCAACAAAATGAAAGAAAACCATTCGTGGTTTTCCACAAGTTGTGATAAAGGGAAGTGTTGTTAATAATAATAATAATCGAAGCGTTTCAATAGCCTTAGTTGGCCTAAATGAAGCTGCGACGTGAAATGTAGATACACCATCGACGAAAACCTCACTACAGCAATGGTTACGCGCACGCCTCACAATGATGCGTTATACACACAGTACCTTTCTTGTTGTATAAGACTCATACAAACACGATGGCAAGATGACGTGGACGCGTCTGTCCGTACAATTCACCTCTAAAATTATTAAAGGAATTTAAATAACATTTTTATTTTTCGAAAGGTCTCCAGAAATCATCATCTTATATGACTGTGTCCGTATCGCTTCAGTACATAATTCCTTATTGCCTGAAGTCGAGGAGGACTTACGAGCGATTGTGTTTTCTCCAAACTAAGGTTCACCATACAGATGCCACTGAGATCTAGAAATTTTGTACGGAATCTTGGCAATTAACCAACACAGGGCACAAATTCTTGTTTTATAATAAGATTTAGTATAGGCCTCTACATGTTTCGAGCACTATTTGCTCATCATCAGGAGGTCAAAATTGTATTATACAGCATCTGGTATCGTCACACTCTGTAGGTGGCCGTTCGGTGCGCAGGTTTTGAGAGAGGACTGCTGTATAATACAATTTTGACCTCCTAATGATGAGCACATAGTGCTCGAAACATGTAGAGGAATATAATAAACTTATTATAAAACAAGAATTTGTGCATTAAGTTGGTCAGTTGCTAAGATTATACTGAGATGCACGGTCAGCAAAACATCAAAATTTGTACGAAATATTCCTTGTGTATGTATATTGTGATCATATCATGCTTATATCTTCCTCAGAATCCTGTTCTCGAACACTCTCAGCCCGTGCTCTCCCTTAACGCGAGACAACGGTCTCACATAAATATAAAAAGATACGCATCATTACTGCGGGTGATAAAATCGAGAAAAATGAGTTGAGTGGGTCGTGTAGCACGTATGGGGGAGGGGAGAGGCGTGTACAGGATTTTGGTGGGGAACCTGGGGGAAAGAGGCCACTTGGGAGACCCAGGCGTAGATGGGAGGATAATGAATGATATATTTAACTGCAATTGGGTGTATACCCAGTGGCAGTGGTACACGTTTGCAGACCAAAATTACATATAACAACAATACATAGAACAAACCATTTACCCTACTCTGGGCGGAAGTAAGAGTGCGGACCGTGCACCGTCTTTGAGAGGAATACCCTAGCATTTGCCTTACAACCGAGGGAAAGCACGGAAAACCTCGGTCAGGGTAGTAGTCCATTGCATACAATAATTATCAATGAGTTACAGAAGGAGAAACACAGTAACAGGATAATACAAATAGAATAGGATAATAGCCAATATAAAACAAAAATTCAGAATAAAACAAGACATTACATTCACAATCTAACCGTATATAATACGATAGTGTTTCAGATCACTGCAATAGTCACTTCACCGTACTACAACCCACTTCACTACACTTTAACACTTCACTACACATCACGTATCTTCACGCGTGCCTTCGCTACACTACACTGCCCTTTACCACAACTTCATCACTGCCCTCTACTTCTCCCCTTAATTCCCTCTCATTTAACACCTGTACTTGCCCTCCCCTGTTAACATTTTCCTAACCCTCGTTTTGAATTTGTGC
>Ga0123354_10013015_pt1 | contig 12885 bp, 13 predicted proteins | sample TergutLab28metaG_2_FD_97872 | JGI IMG/M metagenome (GOLD analysis project Ga0123354, IMG submission 97872) | Labiotermes labralis P4 segment gut microbial communities from Petit-Saut dam, French Guiana - Lab288 P4 | ecosystem: Host-associated > Arthropoda: Insects > Digestive system > Gut ...
AAAAAAAAAAAAAAAAAAAGGTATTAATTTCAGAAAATGAATTAATACTTCAACTTCATATCACTTTGGCATATCTTACATTTGCAACTTATTTACTCTGTCATTTTGACATTACACACAATGTAAAACTTTTGAAGGTTCAGCATTATTTTGTATGACTCCTTGATACTGGTCCAGCTGCGCTGAACCACAGCACAGGTTTACATAAAAAATACAACCAATGAGGTAAACTTTACTAAAAAAAATATGTTATAAAGTGTACTTCCTAATTGCACTGTTTAATGAGACTGGAGTACATGGTAATACTGCATTAAAAAATGCTGGAGGTTTATAAAAGGATTGGGGCTCTCTCCCAACAAAGTGATTTAACTGATTTTTGTACAAATACATAAAAAATACATGAATATTATGACACTACAACAGTCTCTTTACTGTTCAACCACAACTAACAATTCTTGCTTTCTTATGCTCAAGCACTGCTATTTGTACATGTATTTACTCAGGAAACCAGCATGCTATCACTGTGATCATGACCAAACGTGATGAAGGTGGGTAGCACTGTTGAGGCACATCTGAGAAGTCAGTATCAGCCAAGAGACCAGCTGCCTGGTAATGGATATCTGTATATCATGTATGAACCAGCCTCTTATTGGATGCTATGCGTTCCAAGTTACAGTCAACGAATAAACCATACGTAAATAAAGAATTCATAAATTCCTTCATGCTAATTAACAATATATCAACCATTAATATAGTGTATTATTTTTAAGGCAGGCACAATGAGAAAGTTTTTGAAATAAGATGTAGAAGGAATGGAATACAAAGATAGCATTCAAGTGTCACACATTACTCGACAGGTTTGAGTGTAAGAGAATTACATGTTATCCAGTTGGTACATCCTGTCAGATAATACTTAACTTACTTCCTCCATGGAGCAGAGTCCTTCTTGAGAAGCTAACAGGCTTTCAGCTAGTCAAGAAATTCCCCACATATTATGGAACCCGAAGGTTCATTATGGCAGTCACAAGTGCCCGCCACCCATTTGTCCCTATCCTGCACCAGCTAAATCCAGCCCATACCCCCACAGCCCACTTCCTGAAGATCCAGCTTAATATTAACCACCTGGGTCTCCCAAACAGTCTTTCCCTCAGGTTTCCCCACGAACACCCTGTATACGCCTCTCTTCTTCTCCATTCGTGATACATGCCCCAACCACCTTATTCTTCTCAATTTTATTAACCAAACAACATTTCTCATTATGTAGTTTTCTCCACTCCCCTGTCACTTTGCCCCTCGTATATGCAAATATTCTCCTCAACACCCTATTCTCAAAAACCCTCAGCCTACATTCTTCCCTCAATGTGAGCGACCAAGTTTCACACTCATACAAAACAACAGGTAACATTATAGTTCTGCATATCTTAATTTTTAAATCTTTGGATAGCAAACTGGAATACAAAAGATTCTGCACCGAATGACAGCAAGCATTCCCTGACTTCAATCTGCTCTCAGTTTCTTCCTACATAGAACTTTGATACATGACGGTTTTTCCCAAACATATGAAATCTTCCACCCTTTCAAAGGAACTATTATCAATCTTTACACTGTAACTCTGTCGTGCTTCCTGATCTCGAGACATGACCACACAGTCTTATCAGCATTTACATCTAGTCCAGTCTCCTCACTAGCAAACTACTAAAGCTTGTGCATTTTGCTTTGTAGTATATACATTTCCTCCCAATATATTAACTTCATCAGCATAAACCAGAGCTGATGTGCACCATTTAATTTCAAGCCATCTGCTTTGTAGTATATACATTTCCTCCCAATATATTAACATCATCAGCATAAACCAGAGCTGATGTGCACCATTTAATTTCAAGCCATCCTGGTTTACCTGAACCCTCCTAATGGCGTACTCGAAAGCAAGGCTGTAAAGCAATGGCAATAAAGCATCTCGTTTCAAACCATTTCCAATAGGAAACATTTCAGACACATGTTTGCCTACCCAGACTCAGCTACAGGTTTCATTCAGACACATTTTTATTAGCCTTATCAGTTTCGTGGGCGTACCACACTCAATGAGAATATTATACAAGTCCTCTCTCCTAACTGAATCATAAGCTTTCCTAAGCATATAAATAGCTGATGCACTGCTTCATAATATCACCATTTTTTTTCAAGAATTTGACGAATGCAGAATATGTAATCAGTAGCCGACCTTTTGTAACAAAATCCACACTGATGGTTCCTGATAATTTCCTCTGCACATGCAGTTAACTCTGACAGCAGGATATTTGATAAAATTCTGTATGTCGTTGGCAAAAGTGATATGCCTCTACAATTACTACAATCTGTTTTATTGTCATTATAGATAGGTACAATGATTGACTCCTTCACCTCCTCAGGCAGTTCCTCCTTATTCCAAAAAGAATTAGTAAGTTTATGGATCTCTGAGTGTTAATATTCTACCCTCTGCTTTCATCAAATCTGCTGGCATCTGATCAATGTCTGGTGATGTGTGTCTTTTTTGCTTTTCAATAGCCATCTCAACCTCACTAGCACTTGGCTCAGGCGCTAGTGGCACTGGTGAATGCACATCCCATCACTAACCCCAAGTACACTGAACGGCTGAGAGAAATATTTCCTCTACCTTGCCAAAATAATGTGGGAATGAGTGACCAAACCACCCTTCTCATCTTTTACTACATCAGTGCTAGGCTGGTAGCTCTTCTCGAAATCGGTGATTCCCTTATACAAGTCTTGATACTTCCAATCTTACTATAAGTTTCAAGTTCATCAATTTTAGCTTTCCAATATTCCTTCTTTTTGTTCCTGAAATGTCTACTAGCTTCATGCTTTACAATGTTTAGATTATCTACATGGCTTTGGTTTGGATCCTGTAACCACTGCATTTTAGCCTGCTTCCTTTGATCTAATAAATGTAAACATTATTCATTAAACCATGGTTTATGCTGCCTCAATTCATACAGACCTAGCCTCTTTTTAGCTGTGGTTGTGACATTCTCTTTAATGCTCTCCCAAGCGTGTCCTCCCTATCACTTCAGTTCTCCATTGCTACAAACCTGTTTGAGATCTCAATCTGATACTGTTTTTTAACCTCCAGCTCATTTAGATTCCTGAGATTAAATATTCCCACATCAAATTTCTGTGCTGCTTGTTTACTTACTGCCAATCTTTCCTCTTTCCTTAACTTTTGCAACCACCAGATAGTGATGAGCATCACACCCAGCTACCCTTAAAGATAGTATATCAAGTATACTCGAATGCCATCTCCTATCTATCAATATTTGATCAATCTGGTTGTGAGTCTGCCCATCATGAGGTCCACGTGTGCTTATGAATGTTTCGGTACATGAAAATTCTTAACAACGAGATTTTTTTATGTGGGAAAATTTACTATTCTAACACCTTTATCATTACTATCCTGTTGTATACTCTCATGCCCCACTTTCGGTTTGAAAATATTCTCTCTCTCTCCACTTTTGCCTTGAAGTCTCCCAACAGAATTATCATGTGGTACGTAGAAAAATGATCAAAAACCTGCTCTACTTCCTCATAAAAACTTTCTTTTGAGTCACCACTTTTCTCCTCATTTGCAGCATGCAAATCCAAAATGATACCACTAATAAACTCTCTCTTAACTGCTGATACTATTCCGTGGTGTACAAAAAATCCTGTTCCCAAATGATGAGTTTTGGTTCCTTTTCCATAAAAAAAATTAAAATCCCCTGCTCCTACCATACCCCCTTTATCCCAACTAACATCATGTACACCCACTAAATCTAACTTGTATCTTCCTAATTCAATGGCTGTTGTTGTAAGGGAACCCGACCTATACAGGCCCCTAACATTACATGAACTGAATCTCATGTCCCTTTTCAATTGCTGAGGTCATACCACAGGTTCAGTCCAGGTACAAGGACTATTTGAATAGTCTGTAACATGATGCAATTTTACAGTGAGGAGTTGTTAGCAACTCATTCAACCCCCAAGCTGGACCACACCTTGTTGGCTGTCCGTGACTGCTTATTCAATATGACAGCTACCCTCCATATTGGAGACCATTCCTCCATCTGCAACCTGAGCACAAGCTATACTATGGTGAGAGGGGCCCACTTACGGGACATGGGCCAATACCAGAACATTATCACAAGAAGGACCCAACAGTCAACAATGCCATTACTGTATGACACAGTGTGAGAAGATGAGGCCAGCAATTATAAGCAGAAGTTGAGCACTGCTTTCAAAGTTGTTTTAACATTGCATGACAATGCACATCCAAATGGATGTACTATACAATCATGGCCCCATGATGGCTGTCAGCACAAGTCATACGTTACAGTGTTGTTTCCGTGACACGAACAGGACGACGTCCACATGAGGACTTGGGCACGAATGGCATCCCCTGCAGGCGTTTCTCGTATTCCATTATTACTTCACTGATATGTTGCACCACTGTATTGTCCCAGACAGACACTAGCTACTTTCAACCCTTCAAATACCGCACCAGCACTGGCTGTAAGACCGTTACAGGAAGTATATTGCACTCTGGATATTACATAGAAAACATGGAGAACAAGATGAACGGAAATCATGTGTGTTGTTGGTAAAAATGAAAAGCCTGAAGAAACGGAAAGTAAGTGAATGATACATTGTAATTATACAAATAATGTAAAACCCATCCAACCTGTGTCCATCTTCATAAACAGATCAAGAAAACACGGAGTACAAGGTGAACGGAAATCATGTGTGTTGTTGGTAAAAATGAAAACCTGAAGAAACAGGAAGTAAATGAATTGTAATTATACAAATAACGTAAAACCCATCTAACCTTTATCTGTCTTCATAAATAGATCAATGAAGTGCCCAAAATGACAACATGCTTTGCTTCACTCAGCTGGACAGTCGGGCTGCTGTGGTTGGTTGCCACGACTGCAACAACATGTGTCAGTGTGCAGCTGATTGGGGCCACGATTCTATAGTGTATCCCATCCAAATCGCTCACACCCTCAGACACCACTCTGAGGTGTTGGTATGCCCTCCACGTAACCCTGACCTAACCCCTTCAGACTAGTACCTCTTGGTTTTACCAAGCCACTTTGAGAGACCACCAATTTGCCAGTGACTAAAGAGTGAAGGAACCAATGCACATATGGCTTATCAGTTAGCCAAATACATTTTTTTTTTCCTCTGGGCATACATAAATTTGTTCACTGCTGGACTAAGTGTATTCAAAAGCTGGGTAACTATATGGAAAAGGGGGCACTTACACATTTTCCATAGCTGCTGCATTACTTATACAGAGATCAATACCAATACTGACACACACATTTTTAACATAACATACATACAACAGTATATATCCCCAGAGTCAATCAAATGCCAGATGTCACTGCTCCTAGTTTGTTAATGTTTATGGTCAGTTTCTGGAATTCTGTGCCACTTAATGACACTTCTGATTCTAGGTTCTCCAGTTCAAGGCATATGAAGTGCATGAGAGCTTCTGGGTTTATGCAGCAGTGTAGGTAATGCATTTGTTCTTCTGAAATATGTATCACAATCCAGGAGGTGACAGCTACCTCATCTCAGGCACACACTATAATTTCTGCTGCCGTAACTTCAACCGAATTTTGAATAAAGGCTGCAGCACATACAGTTAAATGAAATGTACAGGAAAATGGGGTATCACAATGGCCTTTTAATTCACGAGTGCTAGACTACAAAGTCTGGTACATAATTTCACCACTCCAACAACATGCATACTTCTAGGCCGCCGCAGGCTGTTTTGCAGGACTGCACATACATGTTTGCAAGTGCGGCTGGGCACGAACACAGAGTTGTCTAGTTCCGGTGCCATTTTTAATGGCATACTGTCCACACTCTCCCCCCCCCCCCCAAGACATGCAAACCTGGGAAAGGCGTATTATTCTCCAACTTCCATGTAATTCCCTTTGTCTGTTCATTATAACCGGGATTATAACTGACGCCCAAACATCTCAAACGTCACTTCCGAAACTATCCACATTTCGCATATCACCATCTTAACACCATAGCCACGTTTAATTTGTAATTGCGCAGGCGCACATATATGTGCCGAAGAGCGCAACAGCAATGTTCCATATAATTCAGTCATACTTAACTTATTAAATAACGCATATGCATCACTCATACTCTAGCAAATACATACCCTTACGCCGAAATTATTTCCTTCCTCAATACATCACACCCGTCTTTACCTACCCGATATCTGACGCAAAAAGGACGCCGCCTGCGCCATTATACACCGAAACTATAAACTTAATCTCACATCTAAATAAAATGTATTTCCCCTTACCTGTCCCTCGCCCTGCTTTCTGGTGAATTATTTCCTTCAGATTTTAACATCTCACTGTTCGAAATATAATAGCCAAATATCTTTCCCTGTTGCACCCAAAATTCAATACACCAACTCCTTCCCAAAGCACAAACGCTTCTTCGCGAACAGTACGACCAACACTACCAGATGCAATGAATTTTCCCGCCTACCAAATCGACCTTGTTACCAATAGGCTACGTAAATCCCCATACATTTAACATGTAATGAGAACCGAGTGTGAAGAATCGAAAACATGTAAACAGAAATATACCGAATGCTTTTATTTTTCTCCGTGCCTTCGTTTTATATTTCAGTTGCCTAAAAGCGATCATCTTCCTTCATCAATTTCAGACGCCATTTTAGGTCGAACAAGAAATAACCTCATTGCATTTAATTAAAAATTTAACATTCACATACGTTATGCTAGGAAATGTACAAAACCTCTTGTGCATTTATTTACACGATATATGTATACAGAGTTAAGAAATTCTTGTACACTCTATCCCACAAAACTGAAAGATTTTACAAGAATGATTATTGGTGGTTGAAGCCAATGAAATGCATTTCATGGTATGGGTAGTAACACAATATGTACAGTCATTCAAAAGAAATACAACATAATATATTACAAACGTACATACATGCACACATAACATTCTTAACCATTCAAATTCCCAATGTGGGATGGCATTTACATCAACATAAATATGGATCTAAAATAAGGAGAACTGGAATACCAGTTAATATTATCCCAAAATCCATATTCTTTCAGTGTATGAAACAGTCCCTCATAAAATATGGATGCTATACAATATTTTCTTAATAATGAACAATTATTACTCAAAAACCAAGTTCCTATCAAAGTAACAGAATATGATACGATATCTTGACCACGCTGCATGCTTGATTTTGAAATTACAGCAATAATTTGATTACTGTCCATGCATTGTGTTTCAAAGACAAATTTATAAAAACCTCACAGTATAAAATGGTGGCAAAGATACCCCCCATTGTCTCCCCAACATATATTGCCACAATTCACACTGGTAGTGGGTCAATCACTGTCAGAACCAACAGGATTTACCTTTTTCCTCTTTTTTGAATGTCTGGGTTTCACTATTTCTTCCTCCTGCAACAAAAGAGAAATGTCTGTATATTCTTTATATGAAACATTCCCATTGGTGTATCAATCACAAGTATATATTAATATTTTCAATCATACATGACACATTGCTTTATAATCATATTTTACTTGGTCCCAAATGTGGGCCATCATCAGGCAATTACACAAGAAGACGAAAATGTATACAGAAACTCTATATACCATAAGGTTAGAGATCTCCTGCTTTTCAATCAGAAATACATATAAATGTATATAAAGTGTATAAGGGTACTGTCTAATTACAAGAGGCCTAAGGATATTTAAAAACTATGTAACTGTTTGTAAAATTTAAAAAATACCAATTAATAACAAAGAACTCAACAACACATCTTTTCAAATGTCTCAAGAAATGGGGAGAAATTTTAATGTAAATTGCACATTTCTATTGCAGTACAGTCAAAATTCATCAATGGTATTTACTGCTTACAGTCACATAATATAACCCGGATATAATGTGTACTCAGCCAGCTGAAAGTTACAAGAGAAAACATTTCCTAACATTGTACTGAACTGGCCTAAGACATTTCTCCTCTCCTCACAGATTTATAAACTTTAAGGTAAAGGGGAAGACACAGAAAGAATGCCTCACAATAAGAAAATAATTATATCAGAAAAGAAATATGAATACATATGAGAAAGAAAAAATATACGTGGACTTCAAAAGTTTATAATTATGTTTCTCTAAGATTAAAATAAATAAGAATAATTTAATACGTTTCATATTCGTGGACTAAATTAATAATTCAATCTACACAATAAGACCAACAAATGAACATATGTGAAATGTGTTTATCACATGTTACAACTACTGACATTTTCCAACTGTTTCCAAACTCATCATCAGGGTAATTTACAAAATTACAAGAAATCCAAACAAACTGTTTCAATGCAAAAGTGAATGATTCCCTGCTACAAAGCATGTCTCAAAAATGTCTCATAAAATGTCAGTTTATTAGCTACTAAAATCTGAAGAATTCCTTCAAGGACAAGATGTACCAACACACATTCCAAGCACACTTCATTCAAGACATAGGTGATGGGTACCTTATAATTTACACAGGTCACCTGGGATTGTTAGGAGTGAAATCCAGCAAAACAAAATGGGCTGTGCACATGGCTAGGAAGGAGAACAGGGAAATGCAAAATTTTGCTTTGGACACCTCTTGGATTTACTGGGAAGACTGAGGATATGGAAGGCTCACTTTAAGGACATAGGTTGGAAAGATGGCAACCATATGAAGATGGTTCTCAATTGTCTGCAACTGCAGACTATGCTGTGAACCTGTGGGTCCTACAATCACAACATTACTTAATTTCATTACAAATATTGCTTACTTCACTGCTTTCTTCAGAACTCTCCGATACTTCTTTTGTGACTGCTCTACTTTTGCTGGCAGCAGCTCCTTTGCTTCCACCACCACTGCTACTATTGCTGGAAACCCCTTTTCTTCCCCTCCCACTTGCTGTCACTTTACTACCACTGGAAGGCTTTGGTGTGGCAGTTTCCACTTCATCCACCTCAGCTAGAGCAAACAAATCACTGAACTTCTTCCGCTGAATGTCTGTGCACAAACTCTGAGCCTGTTGTAGTGCCCTTTGCATGGAGTCCAAGTTATAAAGGTGGAAATTGTTCTGCCGACAACACTGTCTTAACTGGTCTAGATGTCCAAGCACTTGCTCAGCACTTGGAGGGCCAGCTCCTGCTCCAAAACCAGCTCTGTTCACTCCGCCACTACCACCACTACCACCACCACCACCACCACCACCACCGCGTTTTCGTTTATTTGGAGAGATATTAGGATACCGGCTGCTTAAAAGACTGGCCATTAACTCTCCCAACTTTTCTTCATGTTCCTGACACCAGTACTTAAGTGTAGAAACCACGAACACATCTTGTGGAGGTCGTACTTCCCGAGACAGCAGATGTTTCAGCAACTCAGCTGTAGGTCTGTGTTAAAACATGCAATGGAGAAACATATGCGAATGTAATGTGCAAATTTTAAGTACATGCAAATCATATTACTACACTTAATTGAGAACTAACACATGAACTGGCACATGAAGGTGCATGCATGCACATGTGTGTGCATACACACACACACACACAAACAGAGCAGTTGCATTTATTTCAATCATTTCTGGCCTCACACAACCTAATACAACAGCCATCCAAACACCACTAGTTCACAAGGCTATTATGCAATACACCCTCAATGAAAAAGACAGCATGTAAGAAAATTAATTTTACGAGAACATTATATTAATGAAATGCACAAAAAATACTCTGTATTTCAAAGAAATTATAATGCCTCTTTTTCATACCTAATAGCTCTTACACAAGTGTGTAAGGGCTTTTTCCACATTCCATAATTTCAGTGTACTAACACAAAATGGACACAAAAATAATAGTTCACAAATTTCTCTGCTTAGTAAGTCCAATGGACATGGCTTGTCAGAAGGGAACAAACAAACACCTAGACAGAGGAGTTAAGGAAAATCAAAAACAAATGTACAACAGTCTGTTTTGGCAACAGTATCCTGCATCATATTATAAAAACATGTACAACAGTCTGTCTTGATAACAGTATCCCACATCAAATCATGAAAATATGTTATAACAGTCTGCCTTGGCAACAGAATCCTGCATCAAATCACCAAAATATTTACAATAGTCTGAATTAGCAACAGTATCCTGCGTCAGAACATAAGAACATGCACAACAGTATGTCTTGGTAACAATATCCTGCATCAAATTATGAAAACATGTAGCAACACTCTGCCTTGGCAGCAGTCCTGCGTCCATTCATGATAACATGTATGAGCATCTGTCGTGGTAACAGTACCCTGCATTGAATTTTACAGTGACAATTACAGAGAGGGTTCATGAATAAATACACAAAAATTCATACACCTGTTCCTTTCACAACAACTTTGGAGTATTATAAGCACAGCTTAAGCAATAAGATAAAATTATACATTATACATGAAAAAGGTAAAATTATCTCAGAACTTCCTACCATATTTTGTACAATACCACCAACCACTGTTCTCTTTAATTAACATGAGTGCTAGGGATTTTAAAGGAGTAAATAAACGCACAAAATATGACAGTAACACAACTATGTAATGGAAAATAACATGCAGAACACAATGATCCGTCATATTTCAGTTTAGATACTCTAGAGCAAGAAATTTCAGAACAGACAAAAAGTACTTAGTAATTTCACAATAAGTCACAGATCAGAACTCTCTTAACCTGCTACCTGCCAGTTCATTTTATAAGGTCCTCTCATTGATCTTATTCCAGCTGTAGAATGTAGACCAGCTAAGTGTCAAAGAATTTTTGTATTTAATATATTTTTTATCATTGGCCTAGAGGCTCAAAGGGGTTTGCTATCCCTTGCTGGTAATATACAAGATACAATAGGTGAGATAACAAAGCAATAAAATATTAAATTCAATAATTATAACATACTTTGATTTTGTTATTGCAAGTAAAAGATATTCTTAACACTCCAATGACCTGTAACTGCATACTCAAATGCATGTAAAAAAACACCCCAAGAAATTCAGTTTATATTTTTAGACAAGGATATTTATTGCATTTTTAAGACATGCTGCATAATCTCTGTTGTATTTTCCACAGAATGTCATTTATTTCATAATCTTACCTTTCCCTTTCAATCTTTCAAACAAACCGTACATGCACTGAAATGTGAACACAATAGTCACACAGTCTCTTACATGTTCCAGCACTTCTTCAGAGCTATCATCAGGGAGTCCTCATAGCAGTTAAAGTTGTGTGCTTCCAATCTGTCCATAATGTGAGGCACAATCACACATTAACACACTGTCAAAACCCGTAGGAGATTGTGTCAATTGTGTTCAACTTTCAGTACACGTAAGGTGCTTTAATAAATTCAAGTTAACATATTCTGTCCAAAAAACACATTTTTCATAAACCATGTGCTAAAATTTAAATACCAACCCAGTTGTTTAAGAGTTAATAATGTATTTGATTTCAATAAAAATACTTACCCACTTCACTGCTTACAACGATGTGTGACCCACCCAAAATTTCAAAATTATCTGGTTGGCATACACAGTAAGTTTACGAATGCTGTTACGGATATTAAAAACTCTGGTAGTTCCAAAAAATAAAGTAGTACTAATGGTAGGTACATACCTTTCCTGTTTCAGCATCAGCAAAATTGACGTCAGAGCTTCTGCATGACTTGAAAATTCTAACCTTGGCAAAATAGGTAAAACATAGTCTATAGGAATTCCATGTGCTGTGACTAACTGCCAAAGGCAATACTGTTCAAATGTTTCCCATGACAGACTGGCTGACAAAAGTGCTCGAAAAGAGTCTGAACGGAACATAACAAGACGTCCTTGTAGAATGTGACACACCAAGTCCTGTAACTGGGCTGCATCTACTGTTGACACTACCAAGTGGAGGAGCTGGGCATGACCAATTGCAACCGATGGAAACTGAATGTATACTTCAGGCACAAGCCAGCAAAACAGGTTCACATCATCTTCCTGGCACAGCTGAACAATTAAGAAATATAAACATTAGGAGAATGTCCAACAGGCAGAATCATTGAAAATGTACAGTTATTGACATGGTACAATTAAGAGAGTGACCTACCTCCATAAACAATCAAACTGCTGCAACAATTTGGTATATGAATGACCAGAAATCCATTTATAAAATTTGATTTAAAGGTTACTTTAAAATTTTATTCTTAAAAACTTACTACACATTTTAATTATACACTGCAAAAGTTAAACTCTTATTGTGGGAAATGATGGATCCCAAAGTATGATGTGACACAGTAATGTATGTTATGAACCACTGACATATCCTGAAGAGACATACACAAATGATATTTTTGTTAAAATGGTATTAGTTAAAGTGAGACACTGTTACATAAAGATATATACCACATTTACTGCGCCCAGAAGAAAAATTTTGTTGCCCTGAAATGTTATTATTCTTTTGTTTAAAAAACAAACAGATTTCACTGTACATACATAGATAGGTACTGCTGGATGTACATATGTATATACATGTATGTATGTATGTATGTATGGAAGTGTGTGTGTGTGTGTACATATATATGCATAGATGTATGTACCACGCAGGTTAGTATGTATGTGTGTATGTATGTATATATATATATATATACATATATAGGGTTTCCCAGGAGGAATATGCCAGACTTCAGGAGGGTGTTCCTTATGTTAAAGTATACCGATATAACCCAAAACACCTATGTCCAAAGTTGAACGGTTACGGAGATAATGGCCAGAGAAGTTTGAAACTTTGACAGCTGTT
>Ga0123354_10013016_pt1 | contig 12885 bp, 7 predicted proteins | sample TergutLab28metaG_2_FD_97872 | JGI IMG/M metagenome (GOLD analysis project Ga0123354, IMG submission 97872) | Labiotermes labralis P4 segment gut microbial communities from Petit-Saut dam, French Guiana - Lab288 P4 | ecosystem: Host-associated > Arthropoda: Insects > Digestive system > Gut ...
AAATAACTCAACAAATAAGTCGCAAGCTCCTGAGGATGGATGTATTAACATCCGAAACATGTTGAGCATGAAATAATGAAATAAAGGAGCAAGTGACATCAATTTGGTCTCTCTTTATTCAACCTAAGTAACTACTTTGTGTAATAAAACAGTTGTGCTGACATACAGTATTTAGTATTATATTACGTTTCTAGCTCATCGTGATGCCTCCGATCAAGTGTTGTAGAGATTACGGACAGATTCTAGTCACAAATGATTATCTTTTATAGGGTGTTCGGTAAAGTTATCGCAGCCCTTTTATCACAGATGGCGTCTTTAACTTGCAACGGAGAACTAAATATATTTGAAAATTTTAGCCAACACTGATTTATAAAAGCAACGATAAATTTTGATATCTTTTGTTGAGCCTCTTGTAAAACAACTGAAAATTTTAAATGATTATGTTAACTTGAGCTCGTTATTTATAATATCGTTCACTGAGTGCTGTGGTGGAACAATTAAAAAATTCCCATTTGTTGTTAATACTACAATTGAGCTCAAAAATGTAATAATAACTTGTGACAATACCGGCACACTTCTTAGTTGAAACATACTCCGCTAGATGGCATTATTGTCGGATATAGTTTTTATATTTCTATGATCAATCGTAGTATTAACTCTGAGTGGGTAATTTTTTTATTGTGCCCCCTGTCGTCTTGTGAGACGTACGAATTTTTATAGTGACTAAATTTATAGAACAAATTCAGTGTAAAATTATTCCATTGTTAATTAGTAATTGCCGTAGTTTTGACGACTACAACGTGAATTAAAATTATAATTATAATTACATCCGCGCATGCTGATAAGACTGCCAGGATGCGGCTAATACTGCGTTTATCTACGCAAGGCTGTAAATTGCTGCTTGGCAAGCCGAAGAGGTCGTCGGCTCTGCAGCGCTCCGTTCCTCGTCAAAACGTTCTGTATAAATTTTATATTTGGCCGCTAACTTCTATGCACCGTGTACAGCAATTCCACAAAGCAAAACCTCATTTCATTTATCCGGGCCTTCAGACTGATGACGAAAATGTCCCTGTCTGTCTGTCTGTCTACTCCGGATGTGAGTACAATGTGTCTGGGAAAAATTACTAGAAACTATATACAGTACTTTCTTACCTTAGTGTTGTTTACCGTTTGTATATGTTGTATTTTAAGATGTTTTGTTTCTATTGTTGTTAGTTGTCTTGAGTGTATTGTTGTAGTTGTCTTGTGTGTATTGTTGTCATCTTATGTGTATTTGCTGTACTATGTGTGCATTGCTGTCTTTACTTTAGATGTCGGACTGCTGGCTAGAAGTCAGTACTCGGAAGGTCCCGCGACCGGCCACCTCGACACAGGTTTTTCTTGGTTTCCCTGTGTCTATAAGCAAATGCTGAGATGGTTCCCAAGATTCAAAGTTGCCACTACATGCTTCTCATTTAGCCCCCCCGAATTAAATTTATTAGTAACCAATTTCATATTTTGTATACATGTAAAATAACCACTGCCACCGGGTGGCAAACCCAATCGCAGTTAATAAATAATAATAATAATAATTATTATTATTATTATTATGACTGTCCCAAGAACCTCGTGACAACGTGTCAATGACATTCTTTATTTATTTAAGCAGGACTGAACCAGACAGTTTCGAGATGTCAGCTGTTTGTTTTCCGTTACCTATTTTACAACGCTATATCTGGTAAGCAATCAGGCGCATACCCAAAAGGAGATGGGGAGTGCCGGGCTGCAGAGCCAACAAAATTAAAAAAAAAATTGTAGGGCACGATGATGCCAAAAGCTATACGTCATTTACCCTCCAGCCGCAATCAGTCACTGAAATCGGCTGATGGCAACGAGTAGATTAGAATTTTGAAAAATAAAAAAAAAAAAAAAAAAAAAAAAAAAAAGAAAAATTTTAGTTGAAAGAAAAAAAAAAAAAAATTGAAAAAAAAAAAAAAAAAAAAAAAAAAAAAAAAACTGGAAAATCTTCGTTGAACGTAAAAAACAAAAATATTGGACTCAATTATTTAAATCACGTGCGTGAGTCGTAGAAAATGCAGTTATGTTTGTATGTACATAAATACAACGACCAGTGTTATGTTACAGTAATATTTACGACATGATTTTCATAACATACTTCTTCAAATCAAACATTAATTACATATATACTCAAGGTCAGCCCTCCTCCCCAATTAAAAATTCCGGGTTCGCACTTCTAAGCCCTGGTATCATTGCGTAAGATACGTACTAATAAAGTAAACCGTGGGAGCGGATTGAAAGTTGGTAACTGTGGCCTATCTAAACTCGCAGACTCTATTTTATCGTGTCCGTAAGAACGATAGTCTTATCACACAGAAAGTCTGCTTCTGCCGAGACATCCCATGACAGTTTCCGTGTTCGGGGACACGATAAAAGGGACACTGTATGTATTTGAATATTTTCACTGGCAGAAAACCTTAGATCCGCAAATGGAATTGTCTGTGGGCGTAAGTAATCATTGATTGTCCCTAATGTTTGTGAAAGCATTACTGCTGTGAGAAACTGCTTTGTAGTAGGGAAAAACTGTTGGCATTGGGAGGAATATAGCTGTGTGAAAAACCATCCAGGCAACAAATACAGAAAGGAATATAAAATATACACAGAATACTAAGTACCAAGCATAAGAAAAGGATATAGAAAGAGGTGGGGAGGGGGAGGTGATAGAAATAAGGAGAAAACAGCCGTAAAAATATCGAGGAGAAAGTAAAGCATGCAGATAATAGACCAGATGTAAAGAATGTACATACTGTCATCGCTACCTAGCAGGAGTACTTCTGCTTGACGTTCTGTACACTCCACGCCACCTTCCGACGCCCGATCAGCGTCAGTAACGGCTTCTTCTCTCCCAACATCACGATTTGTCTCCGCCACAGGTTTATCTGTAACGAGAAACAGTTTGAGGCTGTTAGTTGACGTAAATAAGATGCGAATCTTGAAGGCACGTACATAAACAATCACGAACTAATTCGTGTCTGCGATATATAATTTTCCGATAGCGGTAATGGAGAAGATGTCTGCATTCCAGAACACAACCATCAAAATCCTGCTGTAGGGACCTCAGAATTTCATTTTTGTACTAATGTGTTGAATACCATCCAGCGACTTGAGATATACAGTGTGTTCTGAGAGAAAATATGCATCTATCCGTTTGAGATATACTAAGTGTTCCGAGAGCAACTATGCTTATATCCGCTTGGAATATACAGGATGTTCACATAGCAAATACGCATCTATCCGCTTGAGATATACAGAGTGTTCAGAGAGCAATTATGCATCTATCCCCTGGGAATATACAGTGTGTTCAGAGGGCAACTATGCATCTATCCGCTTGAGACATACAGGATGTTCCGAGAGAAACTATGCGGTCATCCGCTTGAGATATACAGAGTGTTCCGAGAGAAACTATGCAGTTGTTGATACATTTCAGTGCCTAATTTCTCTTGGAACTTACCGTGTATGATATACACATTTCGACCTACGTCTACTCCACCGTTCAAGTGCCTGGATGCCGTATTAAGACATTATTTCTTTCACGCCTAACGACTTAAATTACACACATTTCAGAAAACAGAAAATGCCCAGTTACAAAATGTAAATGTTTTTTCACTAAACTCTTACATGATTTGCTTGGATTAAATGTGAAAATTGCCATATTTGATTTTCACAGTAGTGTGGTTAAATTTCAAGTCCTTTGGGATAAGAAGCCCTGCCAGTTGGTAAGTATTTCGTCAGCCATGGGATTTTAGTTTCTACTGGAATCTGACCACATCGAATGAATTGCGCTAAGGATGCCCGAATTTGCTCTTTAAGCAATACTCATATTCGCCCTTTTAAATCGTCAATGCAAGGTAAAGTAATTTTACGAACAGTTGTTTAAAAAATGAAATTTGCGTTTTTTGCTGTTAGTAGGAGACCTTACTTCACAGCCATATATAATCGTGGGAGAACTTCACTGGAAGTATCTCCTACATGCCTCTAACGCTATCGACACAAATGTCTCCGGACAGATTGTAACAAACATGGGATTAATAAAATATATATATATATATAATCGTGCATTAGATATATTTTATACATAGATTTACACAAATGTCCACAAATTTCCCCCCAAAATATAGTATTAGTCTCAAAATTCCATGCGCTAGCAGAGTGACATAAGCAAGTTTCATACTGAAGACCGAAATACCTAAAGCGCCATCATACAAAATGTAATTGTTTGAGGGGCCTGACGCCAGGAATTTGTGTGCCCCCAGGCTAAGACTAAAGTTAAGGTGCGAAAGGCTGTCCCGTAACTGACCATGCGGGCACAGAGGGGAGATGTAAGTGTACATCCACTTGTTCTCTACAGATGGTAGCAGGAGGTGGCTCATCAGCTCCACGCCTCGGCCGATTTAACTCCGGCAAAGACAGCCGGTACACATTGTACATGGGCTGGGTTAATGTCCGGAAATATATGTAGCATTATATATTATATTGAGTCATAGAAGATATTTGATAATACACCTTCGTCAGAGACATTCACAAATTGTAAATTTTCCCTCGTGTGTACATGTTCCTTACTGCCTGTTTCACTACGTTACAAAATACCGTGATATTTAACACGAATCACACGCAAAAAGTAAAATAAAGTAGTTTTAAATGTATGTTATTGTTTTTAAAAAAAGAAATTTGAATTAATTCAACTAGTTGCTAGCAACAACACACCCCTTACTTACCCATTTCAATTTGTGTCCACTCAACCCTCACCACTGCTTTGACGTGTCTGGCTTCAGTCAACTCAAGATTATCCCCCACCCTCCCTCTTTGCCGGTCTACCAACCCTTGAAAATAGAATTTAATACCCAAGCAATAGGTGTGTTGTACTGTACCAGATATTGCCCCGCAGTTCCTTTAACTGCCTTGCCAGCACTGACACTACCTGCTAGCGCACAGTGCGAATCAAAACTCCATGGCTTTCTAAATACAGCAAGACAGGCAATGTACGTATAACGTAGCATTGAAGAGCTTTCGTACAACCACTTTAACACGTGAATAAGTATTACACAACCTGAGTGTGCGTGTTTGTAGCCTTGGGTATCCAGCATGCAATGCGCATGCGCCATATTGTCTTCTGTGGCCTGCCGAGCTGTAAATTTTTTCCCCCACATTTTCTCATAAATGGCACGGTTGTAGAAAAAAAGTTACTGAACACAAAATGCTTGTTTTGATTTCCTCTATGCATTTGTCCCAAACATTTCTCATTCTAAGACGTAAAGAGCGAGATATGATAAAAAATGTATTTTGATCTTCATGTACAGTACAGTTCAGTATAGTACAGTGCAGTACAATAGAGTACAGTACAGTACAGTAGAGTACACTACACTAGAGTACAGTACAGTGCAGTGCAGTACAGTACAGTGCAGTGCAGTGCAGTGCAGTGCAGTACAGTGCAGTGCAGTGCAGTACAGTACAGTGCAGTGCAGTGCAGTGCAGTACAGTACAGTACAGTGCAGTGCAGTGCAGTACAGTACATTACACTACACTACACTACAGTACAGTACAGTACAGTGCAGTGCAGTACAGTACAGTACAGTGCAGTGCAGTGCAGTACAGCACAGTACAGTACAGTACACTACAGTACAATGCAGTGCAGTGCAGTGCAGTACAGTACAGTACAGTGCAGTGCAGTGCAGTGCAGTGCAGTACAGTACAGTACAGTACAGTGCAGTACAGTGCAGTGCAGTGCAGTGCAGTACAGTACATTACACTACACTACACTACAGTACAGTACAGTGCAGTGCAGTACAGTACAGTACAGAACAGTGCAGTGCAGTGCAGTACAGCACTGTACAGTACAGTACAGTACAGTACAGTGCAGTGCAGTGCAGTGCAGTACAGTACAGTACAGTACAGTAGAGTACAGTACAGTACAGTACCCTATATTCTTGTCCTATTTTAATGAAACTTGAAATTTCTCGGCACATTTTCGAAAAATTGACAAATATCAAATTTCATGAAAATCTGTCCAGTGGAAACGGAGTTGTTCCATGCAGACGGACAGACATCACGAAGCTCATAGTGGCCTTTCGTAATTTTGCGAACGGGCCTTTAAACATACGGTGGTTCCACCGCCCCAAATCCCTCATATATTGATTGCATTTAATGGATGCCAAACCCAGCTCCGTGCCATTTACATTTTGTGGAAACATGAAAACCTATCTTTGTCTATGCCAAATTTAGCTGTGGTATCGTTAAAGTGTACTTACTTTGGAATTTAATGAAGCTGGTACAGCTGAAGAAGAATGGTTCGGATGTGTTTTGTTGTGGTGGCGCTGAACCAAATTCTACTGTAACACGAGTCTAGGGACCAACTTAAGCAGCATTTGGTGAATGTGGGTCTAATATTAATTGGGTTGTAAATGACTTTAACTGTTCGCGATGAAGTATGAAATTTCTAGCACGTTTTGACAAAATTAGTAACGTAATTTGTTTCGATTAATAAAGAGCTCATGAGGTCTCAAAATTACTTCGGCGTTTTCTCTTGGTTTTGACGGGTAGGGATTAAAGGGCGTTTCCTCATTTCAAACGTCTCACAGGGCAACATAACACTGTCTCGATCAACATGTTGCCTGCGACCAGCGGTTTGAGCGCAAATGTTCTAGCTGCTTTGGTTTTCTGTTCTGCGGATGGCTTGAACAATGATTTGTTCAAGCTGAGACACGTACGTTGGCCTACCTAAGTGGAAGGGCCTCCGGACTGCCACCTCCCTCGCCCGAAAACGAAATTAAAAAAACACACACAAGATTTTTGTATACACGATCATATTGAAGACTTCACATGATTTACGCTCCAGTCAAAATCAGCCACTGAAACCGGCAGATGACTGGTACATTGGAATATTGCGAAACTGAACACAGACTTATGAATATGTAGAATTTTTCCCCCTTTTTTAGTTAGTTTTAATTTTCCTTGTAACCTCACTAGATGTCGTCTCGGTGATTTTGGTGTGATTTTAATAGAAAAGTTCTTAAAACGAAACATATATTATATATAGCCTCAGATTTGACCCCCCCCCCCCTTTCCTTAAAGGAAATTTCTGGTTGCGCTGATGGTGTGATGTATAAAAGTAACCTGCTACGTGACATGTCAATATAATAGCTGTGTCAGCTGAACGTTAGGATTACTGTCATTTGTATGTATATCAAAATGGCACAAATGAAGAAAGTTTTTGCTTAATGCTGGCTTTTATTGAAAAGTTTACAGAATTATTTGTGCCAGACTGTCTTTCCTTCTTAGGTCTACAGTGCAGTGCAGATCTCACACACTGATTACTGTAATTTTGTTGGAATATATTTGTTATTACATTTCATGTTCAAAAAATACCCATAAATGCACGCTCAAACACACCTGACACCATTTTTATAAGAGCAGTGCGTAGAAGTATTCTAGTTCTGCGGTCTGGAGTGCCACTGTGCCATGCACAGCAGGGAACACATTACGTCACAAATAGAAACTCGAGACACATCACAGTTTAATATCCAGACCAACAAGTTTGTTTGTCTGGATATTAAAGGTAAAGCAGTCCCGTTGCAGGCCCGTAGGGGCCCAGAGAGTTCCAGGAAGTTAAGGTTCCCAGATTTCGTGACAACGGCACGGGATAGTGGTAGGTTGACAGCCTTACCTACCGGCCGCCTTTATCCCAGGAAATAATCCTGGTACGCATTTCTGTTAGAGGCTGAGTCGACCCCAGGGATACAGTGCGATCGGAAGGGTTTTATGTCAATGAAAAATCCAATGACACCAGCTGGGATCGAACCAGCGACATTCCGATTTGTAGCACAACACCTTAACCATGTGCTACCGCAGTCCCCTTTGACTGCATATTCAACTGTACAAAATTCGCGTTACGTTCATAACCAACTTGATGCACAAAATTTTTGTTTTACAATAAGTTTATTTCATACCTCTACAGGTTTCGAGCACATGTGCTTATCATCAGGAGGTCAATATTGCATTACACAGCCTCTGGTATCATCACACCTATAGGTGGCCGTCCCGTGCACAACCTATAGGTATGATGTTACCAGAGGCTGTGTAATGCAATTTTGACCTCTTGATGATGAGCACATGTGCTCGAAACATGTAGAGGCTTGAAATAAACTTATTGTAAAACAAAAATTGTGTGCATCAAGTTGGTTAATTACTGGGATAAATATACTGAGATGCAGCACGGTCAGCAAAACGTCAAAAAAAAACATTAGTTTTTGTTTCCAACCACAGCACAAAATAAGGAACAAACAAACCACCACCGAAAACAACTTTATAAAGTATTCACAGAGCTACATGTTTCGACCCTGTGGGGTCATCATCAGGCTGGTTTTTAGAATATTTGAACTTTGTTAAATAAAACACCGTTTCATGAGCCTTGCTTTTATTTACAATTAGACAAAATGCACCTTCAAAATTAACATTCGTTCTTGCGTCTAAATTGCCTTAACATTTGTTAAGCGGCGATCTGTTTCTACGTAACAGATTTAAAATGCTTTAAAAATCAAGTCTTATATTTGTACACTCTAAAATACACACCACATTTTTAAAGAACAGCAAGTAGAAATGAGTCGGTTTTGCAGTCACGCCATTATTTCAACAACTGGAGTACCAGCCATTACGTCACAAACCAAACACAAGTATCTGAGTACATTTGTAGCTGTTTGTAAAATAAAATGACAATTGCACGAACCACATCAGCAAGTCTACAGTTTCATTGCATGTGTCAGTAACATGACATTCTGGGAAATTGATGTTATTTTATTTGCAATTACCAAAAATTCTTCAGGGACATCAACCTCTTCGAAGTCGGCGTCTGAGGGGGACGACGCTTTGTCGTAGTCGGATAGTGCTTCGATTAGTTTCGCTGCTGCCTCCACTGATACTTCTTCGGCCGTATCTAGCTGCTTGCATATTGCATTAGTACGCCATTCTGTTCCACCGGCCTTATACCTTGCCCAGACAGCCACACTTTCAGGTGTGGCCAGACGTGTGGAACGAAACATGTAGTCTGAGAACAGGTTCTGAAACTTGGACTGAAGCATGGGAAGAGTGGCCGTTAGTAGCCTGACTGCCGATAGCAACTCTCTGGCTTCGGTTTCCTTAACGTTACAAGCAGTGAAGCTGTCTATCAAATCTGTCACAGCATAAAGTAGCTGAGATGAGAAAGTCACGTTCAGAAACGACGTAAGTGCCAAATGTGAGCACTGTCTGGAGTGGAAAGCGTAGGCATCCGCACACGTGAGGAATGACGTAGACACGTTCGGCTGTGTAGCTATGGCATTTTCGCATGTAAGCTGCAGCAATTCGCACAAGTTTTGCAACTCCTCAACCCACTTGGCAACGGGAGCAGAAATCGATTTTCGTTTACTTGCACCAGCTTCATTTTTTGAAGCTCTAAATGTAGGTTCCTGCCCGGTAGACAGTCTTTTAATGCACCCTTGAGCTACTGAAGTCGTTTCATTTTCGGATTGCTCTCGAGGGCTTTTAGTGTGACATTCAGATACTGCAGGTGTTTCATTTTCGGAGACAGGCTGTTTCCGGTGACCTTCAATTTCACCTTCAGACACTGAAGATGTTTCATTTTCGGAGAGAGGTTGTTTTCGGGAGCCTTTATGGCGACAGGTCACCTGCTTTTCAAAAAGTTTATCTTTTCCTTTTTCTTCTGCAATTCGAAGCTTACTTTCCAGTCTATCAGCCAACATAACCAAGTCGCCGATGGCTGCATCGCACGAGCTCTGAGAGCCCTTTAAATCTCTCAAGACATCACGCATACTTCGAGAATAAGCACCAATTTGTAAATAATCTGACAAAGGTACACTTTGCGTGGTTTTTCTATCACAAGTTGAATCAAGTGTGTTAAGCATGCTCAGTACATCAGCTGCTAAATCTGGGTTCTCCTCATACTGAACTTCACGCAATTCCCGAATTTTAGTAATCACTTTTCTTGCCTCAGCCTTCAAGATCGCAGAGCTGTCTAGATGACCTTCAGAGGGCGAATACTTCGTTGAGGCTGCAGTTGGTGGAACACAGCTTGGCGGTGTCTGTCGGTTTCCTGCGTCAAAACCTTCTTGCGCGGAAACTTCTAGCTGTCTCTGGCAGGTTGCGAGATCCTTCAGAGTGGCTTTCACGTCTCGAAGAAATGCGGTCAAATCCTTCGTCATATGTTCGCCTGATGAGCACAAACATAAGTCCAAAAACAGATTTATTCATTTTAGCTGAGGTACGCGTGTGTGAGAAGCTTTGTTAGTCGGTAGTAAGGGGATTGGTCTAGAAGTGAATGCTGATAAAACTAAGTACATGGTCATGCCTCGAGATCAGAATGCAGGAAGAAGTCACAATATGAAGATTGATAATAGCCCATTTGAAAGAGTGAAAAAGTTCAAATATTTGGGAACAACCTTAACACATCAAAATTGTATTCAGGAATAAATCAAGAGCGGACTGAAGTCAGGGAATGCTTGCTATCATACGGTGCAGAATCTTTTGTCTTCCAGTTTGCTATTAAAAAAAGATTAAGATATACATAACTATAATTTTGCCTGTTATTTTGTATGGGTGTGAAACTTGGACTCTCATATTGAAGGAGGAACATAGGCTGACGGTGTTTGGTAATAGGGTGTTGAGGAGAATATTTGGACCTAAAAGGAACGAGGTGACAGGGAATGGAGGAAACTACATAATGAGGAGCTTAATGATCTGTAATCTTCACCCATTATTATTAGGGTGACCAAATCGAGACTAACGAGATGGTAGAGGCATGTGGCACTTATGTGGGAGAAGAGAAGTGTGTACAGGGTTTTGGTGGGGAAACGTGTGGGAAAGAGAGCACTTGGAAGACACAGGCATAGATGGAAGGATGATATTAAGATGGATCTTCAGGAAGAATGATGTGAGGGCATGGACTGGAATGATTTGGATCAGGGTATGCATTTGCGAATACGGTAATAAACCCTCGGGTTCTATAAAATGCGGGGTATTTCTTGAGTAGCTGAGAATCGGTTAGCTTCTCAGGAAGGACTGTTCTACATGGAGTAAGTAAGTAAGAAAGAAAGAAAGAAAGAAAGTAAGAGAGTAATAAGTAAGTAAGCAAGAAAGAAAGAAAGAAAGAAAGAATGAATGAAAGAAAGAAGAAAAGAAAGAAACAAGCAAACAAACAAAGTAAGAAAGTAAGAAAGAAAGAAAGTAAAGAGTACGAAAGTAAGTAAGTAAGAAAGAAAGAAAGAAAGAAAGAAAGAAAGAAAGTAAGTAAGTAAGTAAGTAAGTAAGTAAGAGCGTGTGAACACTAACCTGAAGAGCGACAGTGTGATCAACATGTAAGTTATGTGTCAGGCTGTATTCCATACCACCGTCAGTGGTTAAATACTAGATGATGGATTTAGTTACCATGGAAAGGTAAAATGACGGGAGTGACAATGTTCTGTACCTTCCTGATTATCCTTAGATTCATTTATTATTTTAAAAGGCGCACACAGACAAGACTTACTTGATCTGAACTTATGTCGTACCTTATGTCTTACTAACATCACTTCAGTGATTGGAGTACGTGAAAACAAATAGGGGTGTGAAAAATGGTCTTTCACATTAAGCGAAGGACACAGGCCAAGAATGTCGAATAACAGAGATTTTAGAGCCTAATAAGATGGAATTAACAGGATGATGGAGAAAACTGTGTCCGGGGGAGCTTTATAATATGTGCCCATCACAATATGTTGCTGGTATGATGAAACCAGTGAGGCAGGAATGGACTAGCTTGTGGCATGCAACGTGGAGAACGAAAGTGCACATAGGGCTTCTTTGGGAAAACTAAACGAAAGAGAGGACTTGGATAACAAAAAATTAGATATAGGGATAATATTAAAATGGATATTACAGAAATATAATAAGGCTTTGACTGGTTATAAAATGTGAGATATTTCGTGGATATTTGAAGACGTCTTAGAATGTCAAAACAAGTGATCCAATCCGTGGAGCTGAACTAAAAATAGTTAAATGTTTCTAGCGAACAGTGGGTGAGAAAGTGGTAAAAGCTATCTTCGTGTTTGCACCGTGGATCCATGGTAATTGAACACTTTATTATCCAACTAATGCACAATATATAATATGTAGATACAATTAAAATTATACAATATTTAAAAGTGCTCCAAAATATTTCGGAACACAGAAGATCCATCATCGGGGAGCCTTGTACAGTGCTTGGCTAAAAATTACAAGAGTGGTAATATCGTGTCCGTTGACATGGACAAGGTCGGTGTTATGGCAGCATATACTGACCCGTTGTGCGTGTGTGCAGTTCACTGTATACGAAGGCAGTGCCTTCATATACAGTGAACTGCACACACGCATAACGGGTCACAATATGCTGCCATAACACCGACCTTGTCCATGTAAACGGACACGATAGAATTATTCTTGTAATTTTTAGCCAAGCATTTCACAAGGCTCCCTGATGATGGACCCTCTCTGATCCGAAACATGTTGGAGCACTTTTAAATATTTTGTAATGTTAATTGTATCTACATATTGTATATCGTGCATTGGTTGGATAATAAAGTGTTTAATTGCTTTTGAATATTCCACAAATAATAAACAAGGTATGGCCAACTGTTTCCTTTCGGCACAGAACAGGCACATCTCCGTACACTGCAGAACACACCCACTGCATGATGGTACGAGGTCAGAAAAGTATCCGACCTTTGGCCGGGAAAAAGAAACTGGCTTACTTGGAGCGTTGGACACCTAATCACCCTCAAAGTAGTTCCCTTGGGACTCCACACACTTCTCCCAGCGGTGCCGCCATTG
>Ga0123354_10013017_pt1 | contig 12884 bp, 6 predicted proteins | sample TergutLab28metaG_2_FD_97872 | JGI IMG/M metagenome (GOLD analysis project Ga0123354, IMG submission 97872) | Labiotermes labralis P4 segment gut microbial communities from Petit-Saut dam, French Guiana - Lab288 P4 | ecosystem: Host-associated > Arthropoda: Insects > Digestive system > Gut ...
CACACACACACACACACACACACACACAGGCTCACAAACACACACGGGCTCACACACACACACGCATGCACGCACACACACAAACACACAGGCTCACAAACACACACACTCACACAGACACACACACATGCTCACAAACACACACGGGCTCACACACACACACACGCATGCACGCACGCACGCACACACACACACACACACACACACAGGTTCACACATACTACTTAACGACCAGTAAGTTCGGTATCGTTTGTTTCGGGTTTTGCTTAGTGTATGTCAAGGTTTGATGTGGTGCAGGTGCGAATGGGGACGTGAATAAAGTACAATTAATTCCTTTGAACGGAACACAGATTTATTTAAAATCGAGTATGTGCCTTAGAGTTTATCTTGTTAAATCTTCCTTTATAACATTTTTGTACTGACATGCCTGATGGTGGCCTGAGAAATTGCCGAAACATGTTGCATACATTACAGGCGCAACCTTACTTTAAATAAACATATGTTGTGTCCGGCCGTGTAAGTGTAGTTTGTTTAGTAACACAAAGGGATGACTTCCATAAAGAGGAAGTGAACTATACCTACGAGGTAAAAGTAATCCGGTCTGCAGCGTTGTTCTAATGTTACTGACAAGGCCATAGCAGTTTTTCTGCATCATCTATCACGCAGTCAATAGTCACAATAATTAAATTACGTCAACAACATGTCGTCGTAAAGGAAAAGTTCACTTATAACTTGTCATGAAGTCACAGAGGGGGAGTGGAGTTATAGCTCTACTCTTTCTTTAACCCCAGTACTAGATAGGAGCATTTTCTGGGGGTAAAGGCGGCCCGTGAGTAAGGCTGACAACCTTACCATCATCCTGTGCCGTTGTCATGAAATCTGGGAACCTTAACTTCCCGGAACCCTCTGGGCCACTCCAGGGCTGTAACGGGACTGCTTTTACTAGATGAGGATGGGCGGTCAACGCCACGCCCCGGCCGAATTACCCGCGGGTAAAAGACCTGCTACCCCATTGTACATGAGGATGGATGATCCCCAGGAACAGTCTGGATGGGTGCGAGAAACTTCGCCACAACCAGGATTCGACGGTCGGACCGTCCAGCTCGTAGTGAGTGTCTATACTGGCTGCACTCTACCGGACCCCAAACGAGATAATGATGAAAATAATAATTTTTGGTGCTCTAATGAAGGCATTTACTAATGTCACTCACCACATCTACCGAACGGGAAGAAAAATGGAGTGCCCGAATATAATTCAGGACGCCAGTTTGTCATACTGCATCTCCTTGAATTATTAATAGAGCTGTATTTCAGTCTTCTATTATACTTAAGAGGTACATCCAATCTTATGTAAACAACTCATAGGTAGCTACTAGCTACGTACAAGCTACGTACACAACTGTTCTCCGGGGGGAATTCTCTCCACGGCGTATTTGAAGGAACACCATTCCTAGCCCGCGTCAAAATAATTACTTCCTTGCGCAACACAGCACCCATATTTGCCCCGGACTAATGAAACGCCTCAAAGAACCACGGACGTTTGGCGAACTGTGTTGCGCGAAGAAGTGTGGTTAACGTCACGCCGTATATTGGAAAACAATGTTTCCTGCAGGACTTGGAAGTTTTAACACGACCGAAAGTTGCTGCAGCAATGTGGAATTAAGTTCAGTAATGCGCTAATTTAAGCGACTTGTGAAGGTAAGATGGTGAATATCAGGACCACATAATGGCTCATTATAAAGCGAATAGATGGCCTGTAATTTTGTTACGCCAAAATCAAAACGTATTAAGTGTACAGCCTAAAAGAATGATTTGGTACACATTTTACTGCCATAACGATATGTTGTAATGGAATTCAATATTAAATCTGTATGGATGGATGATTCGTTTATACAGAGATAAGTCCCCTAAAACAGGACTTTTCGTGTGAATATCAGGGTCACGTAACAGCTCGGAATAAAGTGAATAAAGTTCCATTAGTTTTGATACGCTAAAATTAATAAGACAGTCGATGTACGCATGTCACTTTGAAGCACGTTCGTGCCGTGGATAAAGCAGTAAGTATTACATACTCTGACTATGTGTTTGTAGCCTTAGGTGCCCATCATGCAAAGCGCATGCTCCACATTGTCACCTGTGGCCTGTCTGGCTGTAACATATTTTTCCAAATTATCTCACAAACGGCATAGCTTTCGAAAAAAAAAGTTATTGAATATAAAAAGTATGTTTTGATTTTCTCAAATTCTTTAATTGCGACATTTCTCAATATAAAGAAAACCGAGCGAGATCTTATCATAAATCTACATACATCTTCATGTCAAGTACCCGTTACTCTTGCCAGATTTGAATTAAACTGTAACTTTCTTTACAGATTTTCGAAAAATACTCAAATATATATTTTTAATTTTTATTGTTACAGCGTGCAGGTTGTCGAGTTACTCAATTATTACACCAAATTCACCCAGTGGGAGACAAATTGTTCCATACGGAGGGACAGACAGACGGCAGGACGGACATAGTGACGGGCAGACGGACAGACAGACTTGACGAAGCTAACAGTCGCGTTCTGAAATTTTGCTAAGGCGCCCAAATTTTATTAATTAAATAATTTGGCTCACATTCTGCTTCCATATTGACATACTGTAATTGTATAAAATATTAAATCTGCATATCTGATATATGCAAAAGTCCTTTTTTTTACATGGAAAGGGGACTGTTGTTTATAACTAGTGTCCATTTGTCCGCCTGCAACACAGTGATAGCGTCTAAAGTTTTGAAATTCCACACCAAACCTTCCAAGACATTTCCTATTTTCGGCGATGCTGATCCATGTTAAAAATAGATGAAGGCCCTTTTCCATATTTTTATTAAATTCGATGTAGGAGATTAGCATCGAACGTCGCCATGCAGTTTCGGTTTTCATCCACTCTGATTCATAAGAAAACCTCATTTGTATTTAACCATAATTGCACTGCTCCAAATACCTCTAAACATTCCACATGAGAATTTCTTAGCCACTTCATTTTTGGTAACCCTACTTAATATAGGGCTATCAGACCTAGAAGAGCACCCAGTTGGTAATTTGGTATCCCTTTCCAATCCACAGCAACAGCCACTATTATCGATGACAGACCTATTCTGAAGAGACCAAAATATTTACAGCAATTGCGTGCTTTTTTCACTTCCTTAGAATGTTTGTTTTAAAGCTACCTATTTTCTGGGAGCCATTTACTGTTATTGAGCAGAGCCATTTTGAGAACGTTCATAGCCATGAAAGGAATTCCCCTCGTTTTATGGAACCCAGCGTTCTAACTCCCTGCTCATACTGTGTACCCAATGGACCCTGTCACAAACCGAACAACTTGAGGCAATATCTTGTGTTTTTAACATCTGTTTTAATCTTATATTCCCACCTACTTTTTTACATTTCAAATGATACCGTCTGTTTAAGTTTCTGGCAAAATTGTTCGACACGTTTCTGATGCACTTTGTGTAAGCCACAGGTCCTCCATCTAACACACTTTGATTTGATCATCTTACTGGGGCTGGCAACCTACCGAACAACTCGGCGCAACGTGAGGCTCGGCTGGCATACTGACTGAAGTTTACTTGTGGTTTTCCTGTCATCCACGTAAACAGAAACGACATTACCTGGAATGATTCTTCAGAATCTAAATCCATCATTTGCCATTTATCCATTACTAGTAACGAAAGCGGGTGGCTAAGGTGATAGCCTTTTCAAGCCCAGTGGTTACTCTCACATCTATACACCCTGTGTTCTGCTCACAGAATGTACCCATGTTATGCTAACGGCAAAAAGACACTATTTCCCTGTACAGAATTAACCTACATGTTTTTACCGGAGACGGCGCATGCACTTTACAAGGGTTAAAGCCAGTCTTCTAAGTGTTAATACTGCCCGCTGTTAGGACAGTTAAATTAGTTGAGCTTCGTGTATATCCGGTAGTCCTCGGCTGAAGTACTGGTTATGTAGTGTATAATTTTGATTCATATAATTTCATAATTCAGTATTACATGACCTGTTACTTCCCAAATCAAGAACTAGTGTGACTTCAGTGTAAAATGTTTGTAGCAAGGACACGAAGCGCGACTATCGACTACAACGCTTGACTCCGACGGGTATGAACAGGGAAAAGACGCCAACTTCCTGCATCTTACGGTTGTGGGTGCAAGCCACCTACACAAAGTTTGCGCTACTCATATAGGCGGCAGAATGGAGTAAGAGGAACGCACAGTGATAAGCCGTGGGGTCTCACAGCGACTTGACACTCACCTATCGATTCTGTGTTGACTGAAGTACTGACGCACCCTCAAACAACGCCATCCACAGCTGCAAACCACTAAAAATTAACGCACGAAAACTCTAGGTTTACCCGGGACAGTTTGGAAATCGTTCGTTAGGGACATAGGCAAGTTTCAGAGTGGTGATGATACTGTGCAGAGTTGTACCGTGACGTCTTGCGAGAAAGCGTACACTTGGTAACTTCACAAGAAACGACTTCCTGTGGGAAAAGCTGGAAAGAACTGAAGGGGAGTTAGGTTAGATAGTGACTGAAGTGAACGAGATGTAGTAGAAGATTTGGGAAGTAAAACATAAATAAGTGGGAGTGTGGGGTGCGTGCACAAAGAGGTAGTGAGATTGAATTCAACTTGAATTCGCGGTTACAGCCACGGGACCTAGCTAATTACAGATACAGGACGCCAGGGGGGGAATTCTGCTATCTCTGATAAAGTTGGCTGCGGACTGGGGTGAGACAGTCTCCCATTCCGACGGCTTAGTCTTCACGACGTTCTGGCCTACAGCGATTTTCCTTCCTTCCTCATTTCCTTTCCGCCGAGTCTGTGCCTTCTCCCTGTTAAGTCACTCCACCCCGCTCCCACACATTCTCATATGACGCAGAGATTCTGTAAAGATGGCTGTTCTGTACTGAGCTCAGGGCTCATGACTTCAACTGTTTCACCCGTTCTGTATTCAAAATGACAGTTTCATTCCTACTCATATAAATTACCCCCCTTTTTGAATTATATCATCAGTCAGTAACACCTAAGGTTATATCCAGTCTTCGCTGGCTTCATTTTATAATGTCATTACGTAATCCCTGAAGACGTCAAGTTGGAATTTCCATCAGCGTGCAATGATATCTAGTGATTAAACACGCTACGAGTGGGTGCTGATAAGTCCTTAGCCCGACTTACTTCCCGAAGTCGTAGGACGGAATCGATAGTGTCATTGGAAAGAGGGGTCTGTTCATGTGCCGAATTGCAAGTCTTTTCTTGTTACAGGGGCTGAAATAAAAAATACCAGGCGACGCGCGCCATTTGAACAAAATGTCATAAAGTTTTTATTTCTTGCAAGGCAAAGCGCCAAAGGAAATTCACGCCATTCTGACAGAAACATTAAGGGAACATGTACCATCGTAGGCAACCGTCAAAAACTGGGTGGTCCAGTTTAAACGTGCTGATTTTTCCACCTGTGATGCGCCTCGTCCTGGACGACCCAAAACAGTGACCACCCCGGAGCTTATTGATCAAATTCACGAGCTAATCTTGGAAGACCGCTGGACTTCGGCTAAATCAATAGCTGAGCAACTGGGCATCTCACGTGAGCGAGTTGGGTCCATCATTAATGAAGATTTGGACATGCGGAAGCTCTCCGCGAAGTGGGTCCGGAAATGCCTGAAAGCTGATCAAAAACGACAACGGTGCCATTCGTTTGAGCAACTTTTGGAACTTCTTCGGCACGATTGAAATGATTTCCTGTCGCGATTGGTGACCATGGACGAAACCTGGTTATATCACTATGACCCGGAGAGAAAGCAAAAATCAATGGAGTGGCGGCTTAGCCGCTCACCCCGTCCTAAATAATTCCGAGTGCAAAAATCCGCTGGAAAAGTTCTCGCCTCGATGTGTTTTGGGATCAAGACAGCATCCTTCTCATTGATTATCTTCCGAAGGGCCAAAGTATCAACGCGGAGTATTACTCGTCTCTGCTGTTGCAATTGAAGGACATTTTGAAGGAAAAACGCCGCGGGAAGATCACCAAGGGGGGGTCTTGTTTTTGTACTTCTTCACCGGGCACTTGCAACCAAGAAGAAACTGGCATACCTGGACTTCCAATGTGTTGATCACCCACCCTATTCTCCGGATCCGTCCCCGTCGGACTTCCACCTGTTCCCTGGACTGAAAAAAAACAATAGAAAGTTCGCCATTTCTCGTCCGACGCGGAATTAATTGCTGCAGCGGAGACCTGGTTGGACGGAAACGCGTCTGAATTTTTTTGAGTGGCTTGCAAATGTTAGAGCAACGGGTCAAGAAGTGTATTGGGCTTCGTGGGGAGTATGTTGAATAAATCGCGAGTTTGGTCGCTGTAGCTTGTTTCCTTCCTGGTCGGGTTAAGGGCTTATCAGCACCCCCTCCTATATCCAACAGCTGAACGACGTTTTAAGGCGTGTTCGAAAAATTTCGAAAAGCGACTATTAGCTTCGTCATCTATATCCGTCCGTCCGTGGAACCAATTGGCTCTCAATGGCCGGATTTTCATTAAATTTAATACCTGAGCGTCTTTCGAAATTATGTAGAGAAAAATTAAATTTTATTAAAATCGGACAAGAATAACGGGTACTTACATGAAGACCAATATACATTTTTGATCACATCTCGCTCATTTCTTCTTAGAATGTAGAATGTTTCAGACAAAAGTTATAGAGAAAATCAAAACACACATTTTGTGTTCAATAACGTTTTTAAAAAATCTTGCTCTTTGTGAGATGATGTGGAAAAATTCTGTGCAGCCGGGCAGGCCACAAATGACAATATAGCGCATGCGCATTGCATTCTGGATACCTAAGGCTACAGACACAGACAAAAACTCGGAATATGTAATGCTTACTGCTTGGCCACTGCAAAATGGTTGCATGAAATCGCCTCAGTGTTATCCTATACGTGCATTTCCTGCCGTGTTAATTAATATGAAAAAACTAGGATTCACTTTTAAAATCTGAAGTTGCTCATCTGATAAACAGTCGCACTTTTAGAACCCCAAACCTGCAGGATAGTGTTCAAAAGAGCCAGTGTTCTGTGCCAGTTGAAAACAGTTCCCCATAACCTAAACGTTTAATACAGATATCCATATAATCCCATATATTTCTGGGACCCCACTTTTGTGTTTCGCTTCATATTTTCAGACATATTACATACAACCCCAATTTCCCTGCAATTACTATATGCCCCACCTGTTTCAAACTTCCTGATTTTTCACTAATAACGTTTGGAGAAGAAAACAAATAAGGAAGCACCCGATTAGGCAATTTTAAAAGAAGCCTAGAACTTTATAAAATATAAAATGTGCAGCAAACTGGGAACTGAGTGAATTGCATTAAAGAGTTAATTTGCTGTAAGATGAGCTAACTTTGTGTTTATTAACGTGAAGTTACGTTCCTCTACGTAGCGGATTTTATAAATTATATTTGCCATGAGAATTTAGCATCAAGTAAAAAGAAGAGTGAAAGATTCATAATATTTTTATGTAGATAAAAAATTGCCAATCAGTTTTCCCCCCAAATTACACTCAATCGACCTCAATTGAAACTAATTTACTAATTACCTAACTACTTACGTAACTACACACCCACCCACCGACCCACCCACCTAACTAACTCAATCACTGTATGGAGCACAGTCCTTCTTGAGAAACTATCAGGTTCTCAGCTAGTCAAGAAATTCACTGCATTTTGTGGAACCTGAAGGTTCATTATCACATTCACAAGAGCCCGCCACTAGTCCCAGCTGTGAGCCAGATCAATTCCATCCATACCTCGCATCTTATTTCCTGAAGATCCTTTTAAATATTATCCACCCATCTCCGCCTGGGTCTTCGATCTAAACTCTTTAACACAAGATAATCAACAAAAATTTTTATCTACGTCTGTTCGTGCACAACCCACGGAACACTGCATTTGGGTGTGAAATAGAAGATTCAACGTTACTGTTGAATGCATGACGCAACACAAGGAAATATTATTATTACTGTTATTAGTAACAGCGCTCGTAATATAGTTTGTCATTAGTTGTGTTAGCACATACCCCTGACTCTGAAGAACTGTTATTCACAATTTTTGCCGCTAGATTTCTGCAATAAAGTATGGTTATAAGGAAATGCAAATTCACAAGGATCACATTTGTGAAATGTGTGTAGCCCATTGTGCACACTTGTGCTCCGTTTCTTTGCTCTTTTTATTGACACATAATTTTTGCAAGTTTCGTTTCTTTTATGTCTGTTGCATAATACTGAATGCCACATTTGGACAAGTTTATGGTGAAACACAAGAACAACAGTTTCCTATACAAATTCTGATAGCTGATTCAAAATCTGGATGCAAAATTTTTATACGACTTCACAGTTCTGAACAAAAATGTAGCGACTAGTTTTCTTACCTACGTTAACCCGTCAGCGACGGTGAGTATTTGGAAGATCCTGACTCTACGGACGGATGGCATTTAAGTTGTGAAGAGAGAGAGAGAGAGAGAGAAAAAAAAACCAACAAGATGCAACAATAAGATGTTTATTATCAACACTGTCTCTACATGTTTTGGGCATAATGATGCCCGAAACATGTAGAGACAGTGTTGATAATAAACATCTTATTGTTGCATCTTGTTGGTTTTCTCTCTCTCTATTCACAATTTGCTCACGATATACGGTCACAGAAACCTAAAGCTGGCATTTAAATATTTTTCCCGAACGATGCAAAACTTTTCTAAAAAGTACTCTAAATACGCAGAACTGCGAAACTTAAAAGCAGAGCAAATCAAGAGACATATTCTTATAATAAAACCAACTAGATGAACTAATTTCAAAATTTATTTTTGGAATAAAACTCTACATGTTTCGGACAGGTCCTCTGTCCATCATCAGGAGTTTTTTTCACTGTACACACAGCAAACCTGTATGACATACACCACTGTTGTGTGTACAGTGAAAAACTCCTGATGATGGACAGAGGAACTGTCCGAAACATGTAGAATTTTATTCCAAAAATAAATTTGAGGAATAAGTGCAACGAGTTGGTTTTATTATAAGAATTTATCACGATGCACGGTCACCTGAACGTCAAGAGGTATATAATATATTCAGCACTGTACACTGATTACTACTAAAGAACAAGCAACACTCAGTTACATTATCAGAACTGGAAGTTATTCTGTATTTCACGTAAGCAAAATAATTCGTAATGAAACAAATATTTTCGCAATTAAATAACTCAACTATATCAGAATATGATGGGTATGTTCAAACGATATGTGATTAAAAACAAAACATTTGCGGATTAAGATTTATAAAATGTCATTCTTGTGATCAGTGAAGTGTTGTGGTGAAAAATAAGAAAATTTATTGCCCTTTGAAAATTCTGAATTCAACAGTATGCAGTAGCTTGTAAATGATCCATGTTTAATCGAGGCACGTTAGGCAGTCACAACATATTCTTTCACACAGACCGTCCCACTGTCCACGTAGCTATTAAAATAAGAACTACAATAACTATGCGTGTGAATGTACAATAGCAGCAATTCCGAGACGAGTACCTCCATGCTGCGTTACACAATTTTGTAACTAATTATAGTCCGTTGTGCTGTGGCGTACTTTGCTATTTTTATGTTTATATTTTGTAACTGCATTCATTGTTTTGTTCCGCGAAACGTTTTAAACTCTTAAAAGTTCATCCATAAATTTAAGCTGTAGTTTTTCAATAAATTACTTTCTAAATAAAGTTCTGTAACAAATCAGCTCTTGTCACACGACGGATAACAGAGTTACACGATAGGAATGTAATGCTTCGGTAATGGGCAGATTGTATTATAATATAGGGATCTATATAAAAGTGTGTGTAGATAGATAGATAGACAGGCAGACGGACGGACGGACGGTCAGACAGAGAGACAGACAGACAGACAGATAGATATAGATAGATAGATAGATAGACAGACGGACGGACGTACGGACCGACCGACGGACCGGCAGACGGACCGGAAGACGGACAGACAGATAGAGAGACAGACAGATAGATAGATAGATAGATAGATAGATAGATAGACAGACAGACGGACAGACGGACGGTCAGACAGAGAGACAGACAGACAGACAGATAGATATAGATAGATAGATAGATAGATAGATAGATAGACAGACGGACGGACGTACGGACCGACCGACGGACCGGCAGACGGACCGGCAGACGGACTGGAAGACGGACAGACAGATAGATAGATAGATAGATAGACAGACAGACGGACAGACGGACGGTCAGACAGAGAGACAGACAGACAGACAGACAGATAGATAGATATAGATAGATAGATAGACAGAAGGACGGACGGACGGACGGACGTACGGACCGACCGACGGACCGGCAGACGGACAGACAGATAGAGAGACAGATAGATAGATAGATAGAGATAGAGATAGATATAGATAGATAGATAGAGATAGAGATAGATATAGATAGATAGATAGATAGATAGAGATAGAGATAGATATAGATAGATAGTTAGATTAGATAGATAGATGATAGATCACTAACACACTTAGAATGAAATCGGTTTAAGCAACATCTCACCTATAACGTCACATAATCTGTGGTACCAATTAATTCCAAGCTGTGAACCATAACATTGTGCTCCTCTTTTATAACAACAAAAAATATTAGTCCCTTTCATGACGTTATAACCGAGTTCGACTCTATACATATGTATGTATGTGTGTATGTATATATATGTATAAAATCCCCTACACGTTTCACCCTCTTCGAATGGCTATCCTACGATGAAGTCTTAATGTTTCTTACAACAGTGATGTCATATATCATTTTGATATTGAATTGGCACTACTTGGAGATGACTACTTACCATTGAGCACGTGAACTGTTATGCTCTTGGACTTAGCGTTGGAAGGGTTACATTGATAGCGACCGGAGTCCGAAGGCCGAGCCTTCTGGATAAGTAGGAAGCTTGTGGTCGTCTCTCCTTTCTCCGTGATGACGCTGACACCACCACGCGGCGAATCGTAACTGATTATCTGGAAACACAGACACCCACATGTGAACTGATTGTGCTGGTACCAAGAGTTCATAAGTCTACAGTATATTACAGTGGTTCCCAACCAGGGTTCTGAAAAATCTTAGGGTCGTACGAGTAATAGCGGACAACAAAAAACTTTTAACAAACCGCAGAAGTTCCTAACACACCTTGAAACACTGAGGAAATTTGTGACCGGAAATCGGCAGTACTTGAAAAAACTCTGTGAACTACGAACTGCCTATTTGTTTTGAAATCTGCGCTCTTCTGGGTCATTACGCAGCGTATAGTGGTAATTCCTTACCGACGTTTCAGGACAACCTACTGGTCGCATCTTCAAGGGATATGAAGCCCGTATTTCTTGACCCTTGAAGATGGCAAATATAGGTTGTTCCGAAACGTCGGTAAGGAATTACCATAATACGCTGCGTTATAACTCAGAAAAGCGCAAATGTCATCTACTTCGTGACGGAAGATGAAGTCATGTGTCCCCTTTGTTTTGTTTTCATTCAGATAGGCAGGGTTTCTTCAGCACACCAAATATTATTCTATAGTTTCTTGCATGAGAAAAAGTTGGGAAACACTGATGTGTTGCGACATGATATCCTTTAATCTGGAACCCGCAGTGGTGAGACGTTGACCTTGAAACATTACGCAGTGCTATAATCTGTTTAAAATATCAACAAACTTTTAACGAACTGCATCCAGCAGATTAGGTCTTGATGAGCTGACACTCTTGCCCCTTACTTGAACTGCAAAGCCGCAGCATCCAACGTCAGAAGTAGACCCACGTCAGGTATTTGCACCTTCCATAATGTTCCTGAAAAGTGTCCTAGCTTACAGTCTTAAAATTAAAAAAAAAAAGGTAAAGCAGTCCCGTTACAGGCCTGGAGTGGCCCAGAGGGTTCCAGGAAGTTAAGGTTCCTAGATTTCATGACAACGGCACAGGATAGTGGTATGGTTGTCAGCCTTACGCATCGACCGCTTTTACCCCCAGGAGATACTCCTGGTACTCGTTACTGATAGAGGCTGAATCGACCCCAGGACCATAGTGCGATCGGAAGGATTTTGTATCAATAAAAAATCCAATGACACCAGCTGGGATCGAAGCAGCTACCTTCCGATTTGTAGCGCAGCACCTTAACCACTGTGCCACCGCGGCCCGCACAGTCTTAAAATTATGTACGTAAAATAGGAAGTGGGGAAGAAAATTTGGTAGATCTAGGCGTTGATGGCAGGATAACAGTAGATTGGCTCTTAAAGAAAAACAATGGTAGGTTGTGGACTGTCGTCATCTGGATCCGGGATATTGACAAATGGCGACCATTTATCAGAACGGTAACAGTCCATCAGGTCACTGCTTGAAATTCACTGGGTAGTCTTTAAAAAAGGACCCTACTTGATAGGGTTACCGACAATTCAAACATATCACTCAGACAACATATAAGAGAATGATCGGGGTTGAATAATGAAATTGAGAAAGACACGTAAAACCACGAATTGTTTCAGTCAGGGTGGTAGAAATTCCGACTGAGACTCGAAGCCCGCACTTCCCGAATGCAAGCCAGCTTTGCAGTTTGTGCCAACTTGAGGACAGGAATTGATAGCAGAATTACAGGGTGCGGCAGAAAGAACTCCCTGATTTGGGAGCGGCATATCTTCGGTTGGGGAGCGCGTACAGTGGTGCGGAGCGCGTCTTCGTACATCTGTGTACGTGCCGTTTTCAGTCTACACCATGGCGTGGTCGGGAGAACATCGAGCCTTTATTGTTGAGGAGTTTATAAGAAATGGCG
>Ga0123354_10013019_pt1 | contig 12883 bp, 12 predicted proteins | sample TergutLab28metaG_2_FD_97872 | JGI IMG/M metagenome (GOLD analysis project Ga0123354, IMG submission 97872) | Labiotermes labralis P4 segment gut microbial communities from Petit-Saut dam, French Guiana - Lab288 P4 | ecosystem: Host-associated > Arthropoda: Insects > Digestive system > Gut ...
ATTAATTTCCATATCTCGCGTGCTACAGACTCGCGTCTCGACACACCAGCCGGCTGGCCACGGCCACCAGTCAGCATTCAGGGACGACGCGGTCCCATCTGAGGCCGCTGATAGCTACGACGATGGGGCTTCGGTCCCAGCCGGAAGCTTATGCACCATGATCTTGCAGGAATCTGGGGTTCCTGATGATGGGGTGCTCGTTAGCTGGCGGGTTTTTGCGGCGATGATCGTAGTTACGAATTTGGCATATCACGTTGACAAGGGGCGATAGGTTGGTCATCGAAGGTTGACTGCTCTTTCACGAGACAAAACCCGCCAGCTAAGCCAGGGGAATCAAAAGACCACCCCGTCGGCTCCGCCAGCCCCCACCACCCGGCTTGTCCGCGCCACCGCCGGTGCCGGCAGTGTGCGGACGGCCCCGGTGATGGCCGCCACTATGTCCTCGTAGGTGACGCCCGACATCGGCGACTGCCCCACCACCCGTCCGTGGCGCATCACCACAACGCGGTCAGCGATCGCCTGGACGTCCGCCAGGTTATGACTGATCAGCACGATGCCATGGCCCAGATCACGCATGCGCACTATCAGGTCGAGCACCTCGCTGGTTTGCGTGATCGACAGTGATGACGTCGGCTCGTCCAGCACGACAATGCGCGGCTGGCCAAGCAGCACCCGGGCGATCGCCACGGACTGACGCTGGCCGGCTGACAAGTTCGCCACCGGATATCTCACCGACGGGATTCTGGCCCCGATTTGCTCCAACACGGCCTTGGCAGTGTTCTCCATATCGGCCGTCTGCAAGAAAGACGCCCTGTTGAGTTCGCGCCCCAAGAACATGTTTGCTGCGACATCGAGGTTATCTGCCAGCGCCAGATCCTGGAAAACGATGGCGACGCCCAATCGGGCAGCCACTGCCGGCGACCCAATAGTCACTGGCACGCCGTCGGACAGAATCGTGCCGGATGTCGGACGATAGACGCCCGCCATGACCTTAGCCAACGTCGACTTACCAGCCGCGTTCTCGCCCACGATGGCAACGATTTCGTGCTGATAGACCTCGAAATCGATGTCCTCCAGAGCACGGACGCCACCGAAAGACAAGCAGATCTGACGCAAGGCCAGGGTTGGCACCTTTGGCATGGCGGCAATGTCAGTGCTAGCAGTGTCAGGTTTAGTCATGAAGTATCACCCCTTGAAGATTACCTGGGAGATGGACTGAGTCGAGCGCCAGAGCAATGGCGCCTAACAGTGCGCTCTCACTGCCCAAAACACCCGGCACGACCTCAATGGTCGGAGTCGAACTCGGCAGTGTGAAACGCGAAGTGGCCCGCCGCAGAGGGGCCAGGAATAGTTCCCCGACATCGACCATCTCGCCGCCGATCACGACGCGCTGTGGGTCGATGGTATTACATAACCCGGCGAGGACGAAGCCGATGTGCCGGGCAGCGTCCTCAATTATCCGGGTGCAGGCGACGTCACCCTCACCGGCCTGTTTCACCAGGTCGGTCAGCGATAAGTTGCCGTGTGTCAGTCTTAGCGACTCCAAAAGGGCCGCCGTTCCGGCAACTGCCTCAAGGCAGCCACGATTGCCGCAATGGCAGATCGGCCCGTGTTCGTCAATGCTGATGTGCCCGATCTGGCCGGCCGTGCCCGAAAAGCCGCGGAATATCTGCCCGTCGATGATGATGCCGGCGCCGATTCCCTGTGACACCGCCAGATAGATGAAGGGATCCGCGCCGACGCCGGCGCCCACGCGATACTCCGCAAGAGCCCTGAGACTGACAGCATTTTCAACAGAGATGGGCAAGTCCAGCCGCCGGGTCAACGACTCCCCGATGGCGATATCGTCCCAGCCGCGCATCAGGCCAGGCGATGAGACCATACCTGTGGCGCAGTCGATCGGCGCGTCGATGCCGACGCCCATCGCCAATATCTCGCCGTGCTCAGCCCCAAGCAGGTCGAGCATCTCAGAAATGAACAGACAAATGCGGTCGAGCGTCGTATCGGCGCGATGTCCCGCCGCCAGTGGCAAGTGTCGATGCACAAGCACCTCGCCTGCCGGATTCGACAGGGCAACGCGCAAATCGCGCTGACCAATGTGGACGCCGGCGACCAGCCCGAGCCGGCGGGCGAGCGTGATGTTATTTGCCCGACGCCCACTGCGTGACGTCGGCGCCGTGTTGACAACACCAGCTTCGAGCAACTCCTTGATGATGACGGAAATCGTGCCGGCGGACAGGCCAGTGGCGTCAGCCAATTCAACCTGGGTGATCACCCCGAAGCGCTTAACCACGTCGAGAATGCGCGCCCGGTTGGCCTCACGCAGGGATGACTGCGAGCCTGAGGGCAGGGTCGCCAAGTCCGTCATGCCCCGCATACTACTCTGCGCTGGCGATGAGAGCCACGTACCGGCTTGCTGACGCTCCACTCGAACCTGTCCAATAAATCCCGATTACTGCCAATAGTCCCACAGGATACTGGGTTTGACTTCCAAACTCAATCAGGTGTAGCGTCTCAGAGCACCCTGTGACTAGTGTGTTGGCTATCTACTTGCCATCTCAAGGAGGAGCGGATATGCGGTTCAAGAAGGCGGCGGCAGCTGGGTTGGGCTTAGCCCTGGCCATCGGCCTTTGTGCCTGCGGCGGCCCGTCCAACGGTACAAACTACGGAGCGACTGTCGGGGTTGTGCTACCGACCAACGGCGAGTCGCGCTGGCCGATGGCCGAAGCACAGCTCAAAGCGGCGATGCCCGGCGTCACCATCTCATACAGCAACAATGACACAAACATCGAGAAAACCAGCGTCGAAAGCCTGATCGCCCGAGGCGTCAAAATCATCATTCTCTGCCCGGTCAACGGTACGACGGCGGCGTCGGAGGTCGACGAGGCGCACGCCAACGGCATCGCCGTGATCGCCTACGACCGCCTGATCATGAACACACCGAACCTCGATTACTATGTCACCTTCGATTCGATCGCCGTCGGTGAGGCGCAGGCACAGTTCCTGGTCGACAACGCCACCGGAACAGGCAACAACCTTTACCTATACGCCGGCAAGCCCAGCGACAACAACAGTTTCCTGTTCTTCCAGGGATCCTGGAACGTGCTGCAGCCGAAGATTGCTGACGGCACATTCACAATCGCCAATTCGGCAACTGCCAACTCCCTTAAAGACAAACCAACGCTGACACGCGACGAGATGTCACAGATCATCGGGCAGGTCACCACGAACTGGAGCCAGACCGACGCCAAGATACTGGCCCAGGCCAATCTGGCCGCCGCATCCCCTGCCCAAAAGGGGACTGTGTATCTGCTGGCCCCCAACGACGACACCTCACGGGCAATCTCAGATGCCTTCCGCGACGATCCGGCGGTCACCACCATCTACAACACAGGCCAGGACCTAGCCCAGGCGTCAGCCCAGTACATCCTGGATGGCAAGCAATCGATGACCGTTTTCAAGAATGACAAGTACCTGGTCGATTACTCGACGCAAATCGTCAACGCCGTTCTCAGCGGGACGACAGCCAAAACAGACACGACATACGACAACGGATCGGCCAGCATCCCGACTGCCACCGCGCCACTTGTGATCGCACGGAAGGACAACATCGTGTCTGTGATCCAGGGTTCCGGCTTATACAAGATCGAAAACGGCCAAGTGGTCAAGGCCTAGTCAGTATACTTTCGCCCGTTACGTCGAAGAAAGGAGTCATCAGTGCCACAGCCCCAGCCAAACGACGACTTCATTCTCGAAATGATCGGCATCGGCAAAGAGTTCCCCGGCGTCAAGGCACTTGACGACGTCACTATCAAGGTCAGGCGAGGCGAAATCCACGGCCTCGTCGGCGAGAACGGCGCCGGCAAGTCGACGCTGATGAAGGTACTCGCCGGCGTCTATCCCAGCGGCACATATCAGGGGCGGATCATGCTAGACGGTGTCGAGCAGCGCTTCCGCAACATCGGCGACAGCGAGGCCGCCGGTATCGCGATCATCTACCAGGAGTTGGCGCTAATACCGGAGCTGCCGATCCACGAAAACATCTTTTTCGGCCATGAGATCACAAGGAGTGGCATCATCGATTGGGACGCCACCATGATCGAAGCCAAGAAGGTGCTAAGCCGCATCAGAGTGAACGTCGACCCGGCGACCAAGATCAAGGATGTCAGCGTTGGCGTCCAGCAATTGGTCGAGATTGGCAAAGCGCTAAGCAAGAACGTCCAGTTGCTAATTCTGGACGAGCCGACTGCAGCCCTCAGCGAAGATGACTGTGCCAACCTGCTACAGATCCTCTGTGAGCTGAAGAGCCAGGGCATCACGTGCATCCTCATCTCGCATAAGCTGCGCGAGGTGTTGTCGATCGCCGACACCATCACCGTGCTGCGCGATGGCAAGTCGATCGCATCAATCGACGCCACGTCGCGCCAGGTGAAGCAGGCTGAGATCGTGAAGTACATGGTTGGCCGCGAGATGACCAGCGTGTTCCCAAAGCGTTTGCACAAGCCGCTGGGCGAGACGTTCTTCGAGTTACGCGACTGGTGCGCCTACGACCCGAAGAAGGGGCGCGAGATACTGCACCGGCTCAACCTATATGTCCGCCGGGGTGAAATCGTCGGCATTGCCGGCTTGCGAGGTTCCGGACGCACCGAGATGGCCCTCAGCGTTTTCGGCAACACGCGCCACTACAACATCACAGGGGAAATGCTCGTCGACGGAAAGCCGACCCGCCTGACGACGTCTGAGCAAGCGATCAACCGCGGCATCGCCTACGTGACAGAGGACCGCCAGCGCAACGGCCTCGTGCTAATTCAAGACGTCAAGTTCAACATGACCCTGCCGGACCTGGCCAACCTGACCAGCGGCCCTTTCATTGACGACGCCAAGGAGATTCCGGCGGCACGCAAGTTCTTCGAGGATGTCGATGTCAGAGCCCGTTCCATCGAGCAGGTCGTTGGCACGCTGTCCGGTGGCAACCAACAAAAGGTCTCACTGGCCAAGTGGCTCTTGTCACAGCCAGCTCTGCTGATCATGGATGAGCCGACACGCGGCATCGACGTCGGCGCCAAGTACGAGATCTACACCATCATGAATGACCTCGTAGCACGCGGCATGAGCATCATCATGATATCCTCCGAATTGCCGGAAATCCTTGGCATGAGTGATCGCATCTACGTGATGTCGAACGGCGCCATTGTCGACGAGATGGCCGCCGGTGACGCCACAGAAGAAGCTATCATGCATAAGGCAGTTGGCTGATCGAGCAACGGAGGAGGACATGGCAGGCACGCAGCATACAGAAGACGCACAGCGGGTGAGAATCGATCGGGCTGTCGACGGCCCATGGGACAGCGTCGTCCGCGTGTTCCGCGAGAACATCCGCAATTCCGTCATGTTCATTGCCCTGATCATCGTCATCGCCTTTTTCGCCATCTGGTCTGGCGGCACTTTCATCGACTCGTTCAACCTGACAAACCTGGTCGCCCAAACAGCGGTGGTCGGCATTATGGCTTGCGGCATGACGTTGGTTATCATCATCCGTCACATCGACTTGTCCGTTGGCTACATGTGCGGCTTCCTCGGCGCGATCACCGGCATACTGCTGCAGCGCCACAACATGTCGTCTGGGCTGTCGATCCTTCTGGTCATGGCGCTGGGCGCCTGCATCGGGTTTATCATCGGCTTCCTCGTCGGCAAAGTCGGCATGCCGGCCTTCGTCGTCACACTTGGCGCAATGATTGCCGCCCACGGGCTCGAGTTGAACACCACCAGTGCCAGCGGCGCTATTACGATCACCAACCAGTTCTTCAACGCCCTGGGCACCGGCTACATACCAGCGGTTTTCACGGTCGGCTCCTTCAAGGGATCAACTCTCGTGATAGGTATTGCCGGCATTGCCTTGTTCATCTTTTTCCAGTTCACCGGCCGGGCCAGGCAGCACCGTAATAGCTTTACAGTCGACCCGGTTTGGTGGTTTGCCATCAAAATGGTGGTGGTCTGCGGCATCGCGGCCTTCCTCACCTACCAGTTCGCCAGCCTCAACGGCATCTCTTGGGCCCTAGTGATACTGGCGGGCGTCGTCTTCATCATTGCCACCCTGCAAAACCACACCCGGTTCGGCCGCCACGTCTACGGCATCGGGGGCAATCCGGAGGCCGCCGAGTTGTCAGGCGTCAACGTCGCCCGCGTCACAATCATTGTCTTCGTCATCATGGGCGTGCTGACGGCGCTCGGCGGCATCCTGCTGACGTCGTGGATGAAGGCAACTGACACCGCCGCCGGCACAGGCTTCGAATTGCTGGTGATCGCCGGCTGCTTCATCGGTGGCTGCTCCCCCGCCGGCGGAATTGGCCGGGTGACAGGCTCGCTGATCGGCGCGCTGATCATGCAATCGCTTGTCAACGGGCTATCCCTCCAGGGCGTCAACATCTCTTACCAGTACATGATCCAAGGCGCCATCCTCGTGCTGGCTGTGCTCTTCGACATACTGTCGCGGCGCGTCTCGGCCGCAAAGCTTTAGGTTTAGGCCAGCAGCGTTTCGTCGCTCAAGACGGAGCGCTGCTGGAACTCAGCCAGCAGATCCTCGACCGTCGTGTGGGCCTTCGCCTCGCCCTTAAGATCAAGCACGATGCGCCCGGCGTGCATCATCACCAACCGGTTGCCCAGTCGCAATGCCTGGGCCATGTTGTGCGTCACCATCAAGGTGGTCAGCTTATTATCGGCCACCTCCTGCTCTGTCAGGCGGGTGATCAGTTCGGCTCGCTGCGGGTCCAGCGCGGCAGTGTGCTCGTCCAAAAGCAGGATGTCCGGGTGGGTGAATGTGGCCATCACAAGCGACAACGCCTGCCGCTGCCCACCGGATAAGTAGGCGGTGCGCGTTGTCAGCCGTTGCTCAAGACCAAGGCCAAGCACCTCTAATTGGCTGGCGAAAAAGCGCCGCTTCTCCCCTGTCAGGCCCCACCCCAAACCTCGCATCGTCCCCCGGCTGGCAGCAACAGCCAAGTTCTGCTCGATGGTCAAATTGGGGGACGTCCCGGCCATTGGGTCTTGGAAGACGCGCCCCACACGCTTGGCCATCCGTGGTTCTGGCCAACCGGTGACGTCCGTGCCGTCAATCAGCACCTGGCCGCGCTCCGGCTTGTGCAGCCCGGCGATCACAGACAGCAGTGTCGACTTGCCAGCCCCATTCGACCCGATCACGGTGACAAAGTCACCGTCATCGATGGTCAGCGACACATTATCCAGGGCTACCCGCTCGTTTACCGAGTAGGGGAAGAACGTCTTGGAGACGCCAATGATTTGCAGCTTCGGCACACTCATTTGACGGCCTCCTTGGCGGCGGCCATGTCGTCTGCCAGCACTTGCTTGGCAATTTCGCGCTCATGCCGGGCTCGCGCGAACCTCTGGAACACCGGTAACTTCGGGATCAGCAGGGCTGCCACCACAAGCACGGCCGAGATGATCTTCATGTCTGTTGCCTTGAGCCCCAGCGTCATCGCCATCTGTATCACCACACGGTAGATAACCGAGCCGGCCAGTGCCGCCAGCCCGGCACGCCAAATCGGCCAGGCGCCAAAGATAGCCTGTCCGATGATGACGCTGGCCAGCCCTGCAACGATTGTGCCGATGCCGGCCGAGATGTCAGCAAAGCCCCAGTACTGGGCCAGCAGACCGCCAGACAGGCCCACCAGCCCGTTGCTGATTGCCAGGCCCGCCACCAGCATGCCCTTGCTTGCCGTGCCCTGCGCCCGGGCCATCGTCTCATTGTCGCCGCTCGCCTGCATGCCAAGCCCGACGTTGGTGCTGAGAAACCACGTGACGACCAGCCAGGCAACAAGCGCAATCACTAAGAATATGGAGATGGACTCCCAGGTGGCGAAGTGGTCACGCAATCCGCTCAGCAGAGTCGGTTTGCCTAACAGGCCGATATTCGACCGGTCCTGGCCGCCGATGCTCATGATGCGTAAGTTCAATGAATACAACCCGATCTGGGTCAAAATGCCAGCCAGCAGTGGGTTGATACCGCCTAGGGTGTTCAGCAGCCCAGTGATCGCCCCGGCAGCGCAACCAGCCAGGAAACCCAGCAATGTGGCCAGCCATGGCGCCATCCCGGCGGTGATGCCGGTAGCCACGACAGCGGCGCCGGTGACGAAGCTACCGTCGACGGTCAAGTCCGCGAAGTTCAGCACCTTGAATGAAATGAAGACGCCCAACACCATGAGCCCAGTCAGCAGGCCAAGGTCAATTGCGCCCGGCATTCCGCCGAGCAGAGAACTGAGCATGACGTCCTTTCAACACCGCTTTACTGATTCAGTCTAGCCTCGTGACCGATGCCGCAGGTTGTCGTACCATTCCAGCGGCGGACCCATCAGGCGATCGCCTACCGGGCGTCCCAAATACATGCCGAGTGACGCGCCAGCCGCAATCGCCAGTGCCACGCCAACCGCCACCAACAGCGTTGCGGCACCCTCGCTGGGCGAGGGCGACTCATAATTGGTGCCGACGATCTGCAACAGCCCTCGAAAGACGCGCATGCCAGGCACCAGGGCCAGTATCGACCCGTTGACAATGGCAAATCCAGGCAATAACGTGCGGCGCACCAGCATTGTTGTCACGAACGCCGCCAGCAAGGCACCAACGAAGTCGGCGAACATGGGGCCGCTGATCACGGCAGAACTCAGCCTGAAACCGAACCATGCCAGTGTGGCGCCGGCCGCCGCCAACCCGATGGTGCGCCAGTTGGCGAACCCGCCGATGGTAAAGAAAACTGCTGCCAAGATGGCGGCGGCGTACTGCGCTGGCACGGATCCGAAGCTGATCGGGTCTGTTGAGATATGGATGTAAATGCCAAGGCGAATCACCACTTTGAGCCCGATCACAAGGCCGGCGACGATTCCGGCCGTCAGCATCACAACCTGGAGCAGCCGGGCCGTGGCTGTCACGTAGAAGCCGTCGATGGCGTCCTGGCCGGCCGCCACGAACTTCATGCCAGCCACCAGCTGAACGATGCCACCAACGGCGATCAGCGTTGGGTTTAGCCCGTAGAAGAACTCAGTGGCGTCGAACCTGCCAAGCCATGCCGTCAAGGCGGTAACCGAGACGATAAGCAAGCCGCCCATCAGTTGCTGGAAGAACGGCGGCATGGAGCGTCTGGCAAGGAAATACAGCAGGCGGTTTAGTGCGATGCCCATGACAAGGGCCACTGCCAGAACCACCGGCGATGTTGTATAGAAAAGTTGGACGGCCATGCCGATTGCCGAGTTGCCAAGAGTGGCCACCCACCTGGGATACGGCGGTGGCGCCTCGTGGAGTTTGTCGAAGCGGGTCAGCGCGGCCTCAAGCGGCTCCCCCGCCTCGATGTCGCGCACCAGCTTGTTCAGCGCCGATATCTTCGTCAGGTTCGGCGATGCAATCTTGACCGTGCGCATAGCCGTCACCGGCCCCATGCCACCGCCGGGATAATACGATGCCACGATGGCCGTGTATGTGATGTCGACGTTGATCCGCCGCAGCCCGTAAGCCTGGCAGACGCGCCGGATCAGCACCACCGTATCGTTCACCGATTGGCCAGACGACTGCAGCGAGTCGCCGATGCGGATCGCCAGCTCGAGTGCTTGCCCCTGCAGGGTGACTGGCAGTTGGCCGATACGCTTCAGATCGGTTAGGGTGTCGCTTTGGTCGGGCATCATCACCCGGGCGTCATCTGATTGCCGTCCGCTCCTTGCCACAAGCCTGCCTCTCCCGCGTTGTATGAGCCAAGTTTACCGGAGGCCTACAATCCTCGCTCGCAGAAAGTGCGCCCGAGCGGGGTGATGTGCGAAAATAGATACATAGCCTGCACCGGTTGGTATCACAGGTTAGGCACAGCAAGAAAGAGGGAGCCATGGCAGCCATGAAGCCGCGCACGGGCGAGGGGCCGATGGAAGTGGTCAAAGAGGGGCGCGGTCTGGTGCTGCGCATGCCTGTGGACGGCGGTGGCCGCCTTGTTGTGGAGATCAATCAGACCGAGGCGCAAGCGCTCTTCGACTGTCTCAAGGAAGTGGTTGCTCCGTAGTTACGTCATCGGGAGATGTGCTCAAGCCGGGGGTTACATCCCCGGCTTCTTCATTGTCATCATCGTCTTCTTGGGGTTCTAGCTCGCTGGGCTGTGCCGGGGCAAGCCAGCTGTCATAGGCGTCCTCAGGCTGGTATGCCTGGGCGTCCAACTGTTTGGCCAGGCGGTCTAGCAGGGCGTCCACCTGCGTCATAGAGTAACCGCGCATGGTGACGGCGAAGCGAACCTGGTGCAAATCATCGCTTGTCAGGTCCGTATCGGGCAGATCCATGCCGGGGCGGTCGTCCACCAATGGTGGCATGCCGCCCAACCTGCCCTGGCCGGCCAGCCAGGCGATGCCGATCACGACGATCGCAAGCACAACGATCAACCAGACCATGTCCTATTCCACCTTTCCAAGCTGCGCGCACGCCAGTTCGACGGCGTCATTGACGTTGTCTGTGACTGTGACCAGGTCGATGTCCTGCTCGCTGATGTAGCCGCGCCCAAGCATCGTATCTTTCACCCAATCCAGCATGCCCGCCCAGTAATCACTGCCGAACAGCACCAGCGGGTATTTGTCCACTGTGCCGGTTTGCATCAGGGTCAGCGTCTCGAACAACTCGTCGAACGTGCCAAAGCCGCCCGGTAGCACGATGAAGCCCTGGGCGTACTTTAAGAACATCACCTTGCGGGCGAAGAAGTAGCGGAACATGATGCCGAGATTGACAGATGCGTTCATGGTTTCCTCGAACGGCAACTCGATGCCAAGACCGACTGACACCCCACCGGCGTCATCGGCCCCCCGGTTGACCGCCTCCATCGCGCCGGGCCCCGCACCGGTGATGACGGCAACACCGCGCCCTGCCAGAGCAGCGCCGATGCGGTAGCCGACATCGAATAGCGGGTCGTCTTGCGGTGTGCGGGCAGAACCGAAGACAGAAACGGCCGGGCCGAGATCCTCCAGCGCCTCGAAGCCCTCGACGAACTCCGTCTGGATGCGCAGCACCCGCCACGGATCGCCACGCAGCCAGGAGCCGTTGTCGGGCGTCAGCAATTCACGGTCGAGCTTGCGCAGTTTGCCCGGCCCCTTGCGCACGATGCCGGCGTTCAGCCGGCGGCGGGTGTCAGGCATCGTTCTCCTTGCCAGGGCGAGCTAGCGACGAGATTATCAGCGCCTCGGCCTTGGCTGCTTTGCGCCAGTCGTCCAGGCTGACGGATTCGTCAAGGCTGTGTGCCCGTGAGCCGGGGTCGCCGACCGCCGTTGCCAGTATCTCGGCGCCAGGGAACGCATGCTGGAAGTCGGTGATCATCGGTATCGAGCCGCCCTCGCCCATCATTACCGGCGCGACACCCCACATGCTTGTCATGGCGGCGATCGCCGCCTGGGCGCCCGGCCCGTCCACTGGGATGACGCACGGCTGCCCCACCGCGCCGCGGGTCACCTTCACTTTGGCGCCCCAAGGAGCATGCGTCACCAGGTGCTGCTCCAGCATGTCCGCGGCATGCTCGGCGTCATCACCTGGCGCCACCCGCAGGCTCACCTTGGCAGACGCCGTCGGTATCAAAGTGTTCGATGCGTCCTCGACGCGTGTGGTGTTAAGGCCGAGTATCGAAACGGACGGGGCGTTCCAGTTGCGCTGCACCACGGTGCCGTCACCGATCCATTCGACGCCATCGAGCCTGCCGGTTTCTGCTTGCAGACGCTCCAACGGATAGTCGATATCCGGCGCCGGCGTGCTTAGCAAACCAGCGATGGCCACATTGCCGCGCTCGTCGTGCAGCGTTGCCAACAGGCGGCAAAGGCAGGTCAGTGCATCAGGCACCAGGCCGCCGAACCCGCCTGAGTGCAGCCCGTGGTCAAGGGTTGACACCTCGACGACGCAGTCGGTGACGCCGCGCATGGTGGTGGTGAGGGCCGGCGTGCCGGTGTCCCAGTTGCCGCTGTCTGCGATGATGAAGACGTCGGCTTCCAACGCGTCGCGGTGGGCGTCCAAAATCGCCGCCAAACTGGGCGAGCCGATCTCTTCCTCGCCCTCAATGAACAGCTTGACCCCGATTGGGGGACGCCCTTCGAACGCCCGCAGAACGGCCAGGTGCACGGCGACCCCGCCCTTGTCGTCGGCCGAACCGCGCCCGAGAAGGCGCCCATCCCGCTCGACGGCCTCGAACGGCGGCGTCGTCCAAAGTGCTGGATCGCCTGTTGGCTGCACGTCATGGTGGGCGTATAGGCATACCGTCGGCTGGCCCTCCGGTGCCGGGAACGATCCGATGACGGCGGGCTGGCCGCCCTCACGGATTATCGCGACGTTAGGGCAGCCAAGCTCGCGCAGCCAATCGGCGACGCGCTCGGCGCTTGCCTGCACATCAGCGGTGTGCTCGATTTGTGACGAGACGGATGGGATAGCGATCAAGGTCTTAAGGTCGTCCAATGTACGAGGAAAGGTGGCCTCGACACGGTCGAGAAGTTCAGCAGTCATGTAGACGAGCCTATCGCATCGGCTCAAACGCCGCGGCGACAGACATGAGCAACCCCAAGTGGCGATGACTCCCCTCCACCGGAGGGTGGGCGCACCAACGCCGGGTTGCTCATTCTGCTGATTCCCCTCCGCTGGAGGGGTAGCGCGAAGCGGACGGGGTGGTCATGATGACGCTGGGCGGCATTCGGGCGGATACTTTTGGTTTGTGGTCGGGTTTGTCGCCCGCCCGTAATGCCGCCAGCGTCACCACGACCACCCACTACCAACCCCACTCGACGCTCACTGTCGACTTAGTGGCGTCAAACACGGCGTGTCGCGGCCATAATCCGGGAACAACTCGACAGTGAACGAGTCATGGGGGTGGGGAATGACC
>Ga0123354_10013022_pt1 | contig 12883 bp, 5 predicted proteins | sample TergutLab28metaG_2_FD_97872 | JGI IMG/M metagenome (GOLD analysis project Ga0123354, IMG submission 97872) | Labiotermes labralis P4 segment gut microbial communities from Petit-Saut dam, French Guiana - Lab288 P4 | ecosystem: Host-associated > Arthropoda: Insects > Digestive system > Gut ...
CACCCAGCACACAGAAAGTGAGTGTCTGAGTGTTAGCAGTGATGGTATGTATAGTAACCAATGTATTTTATAGGGTTAAAATTTGAAGAGGGTTTTTGTCTTTCTCGAAGGAAAAAACAAATGCAGCCTCCTTCCACAAAGAGGAAAACTTTCCTTCCAATAACGTAAAGTTAAATAGAAGACACTCCTGACAGTATCCCAGTTAAAATCACGGGAGGACAACCAAAAGGTGGGAACACACTCGAACTCGGGCCTCCGTTGTGAAAGACTTTTTTTCTACCAATAATTCAGTCTTCCTTGTTATTCTCATTCCACCAGTTCTGTATATTTACATTTCCGTCAACTACCAGGGACCCTAAACCATCTTGGCCACTCTACACAACTTTTAATTGAAAGGCATCCCTCTAAGCCGGAAGGTTTGGCCAGTTATGTAATTTATGTGTATTAGAGGGAATTATAGCTTTGTCAACAGCTTAGTGGTTCTGTAAGGCACAGGATGCGGGATATAAGATTCTCTCTCATACCAGCAGCATACGTGAAAGCCATCCTCACGAAGATCTTGCACGTCCGTTGCATCGCAAACGAGGATCTGGTAATCGAGACCCGAATGGCTAACCAATGAACCCGGTACGAAATAAATAAAAATATTAAGTTAAATTGAAGTTTTGTTTTAAGTAGTGTTTTGATATCTTCAGAATAATTTGAATTATGATTAACCTCGTCAGTTGAGTCCACTGTAAACCCACTGTGTACTAAATAAGAGTTTAGTTGAACAAGACATAAAAATTCACGTCACGCTAGTGCGGAGGTACACAAAGCAGAGTCTACTTACACGCCTTCATGAGCGGTCCTTTGATACGGGGAACAGACCTCACTAAAAGAACGTTTCCAAAAGAAGGACGTCATCTATTGTAGGGGAGCATTTTGCACTGAGTAAAGCCCGAAATGGGCAGTTCTGTTATTAAATCGGCTCTCTAACCCCTTGCTCGGGTCTGAGACATTCCGTGGCATTAGCGCGGACTGCAAACAGCAAGCAGAACACACAGTAAAAGTGATTTGTGACGTCCTATTCCTGCAGGGCAATGCAAATCCTCTATTCTTCTGCAACACCGCCACGCTCTCTTAGCTGCCCACAATGTGTGATCCAAAGAGCTCGAGGATTAGACATGGGCAGTATGACCGATTCCAATTACAATCATTATAACCATGCAATAATATCAAAATAAACGTTATCTCCGCGTTGAAATTAAGGCGTTATGACTGTACAGTTGAAACAACCCCTGATCTAGAAAACTGAGTGTAAAAGTGGACAATCTCGCTTACGAATTTGTGAAATCAAGTTTTTCAGTGTTGAGCTAAACTAAATGTGAAGTTACGGGAAGAATTGTAATTCCCGTCAAGTACGTGTACTAAGAACTGAGCTCCATCGTCGATGCAATACGTCGAGAATAATGTGATGAACTGGTGCAAAAAAAATGTAGGTAAATATGATTCAGTGCAAGCCAAGGAGGCATACATGGAAAACAGAGACACAGCTCCGTTAATTCCTTACTTTGTGTTGAGTTGAAGATGAACGTTCAGTTCAAGCTCCGTCAGCCTTCGTCTTCTTTTTCTTCTTCGATGGCACTGAAGTCCAATGCGGACCTTAGCCTCTTTAATGGACTTACCCAATTCAGATGACCCCCTCTTTCCAATTTGTAATTATGCATTTATTAATATCTGTTTGTACACAATTCCCAATGGCTTTATTCCTAGTAAAATATTCCCCGCTCCCAGTGAGTTGAAGGCCGAATAGGCCCCAGAGCCATTCTGGACATTTCAAAAAATGACAAAAATTTCTTGAACGTACCGGAAATCAAACCCTGGCCTTTCCATCCCGTAGACTAGTCACCATACCCACCAGAAAAAGAAAAGAAAGCTCCTATCACTGCAGCAAGTGTATATGTAGCCTGTAGTCTGCGTACTGTGGCGTAATTTGAATTATAAATTATTTGAATTATAAATTATAAATTTATTGTGTATATTTTATGTCCGAGTTGGAAAGGACATTTTACAGAAACCTATCTGAAGCAGACACGTATTCATGCATACTAATATTTATTTGCAAGGACTTTTTTACTTTTAAAGTGTCAACATATTAAGTGAATAATAAAAGACCAACTTGATGTCACTTGCTATTTTATTCAACTATCACAATGATGCACGGTCCAATAAACATAAGACATTAAGTGAAATTTGCTTATACATAAGCCCTCACAATTTAATTATATATAATCACATTTTCATCTATTACAAAGTCAACATCATTTTTATCTAAATACATTCAAATTGTTAAAAAAAAATGAAAAACAAAACTTCACACATTGGCAGAATTTCACCGTTTCTGTACCATTGAATCTGCTTATCTGTAGCAGTTGGTCCTTTCTTCTTTCACAGAACGGTAGTAAAATTTTATACGATTCTCTTTTTAAAAATAAGCCTGATGTTTGCAGAAAGAAATACCAAAACTGGAAGTTGCAAACCACAAGGAATGAGGTCGTAGGTGTCCACTACATTCGCTTTATATGAAAAACACTCTCTCCCTTGTAGTTCACATACAATTATAACTAAGGTCGTACCATAAGGAATACTTTGGCTTTCCCGTTCTCTACATGTGTGTCTGTGGATTAACAGAGGCCCGTGTGCAGGGTTAAAAGCTATTAACATGGGGAGGGGCTCGTAATTGGCAGGTCAATTGCTGTGTTTTTAATAAGAACTAACAGGAAAATATCATCATACACTCAGCTTCAGGGCCAGCCTCATTCTACGGCAGATCCTTGCACGTATTCCTAACTAATGGAATTTTTTTCGTCAAATGTATTTTTTTAAACAAGGTACGCAGAATTTTGATGTTTTGCTGACCGTGCATCTCAGTATATTTATCTCAGTAATTAACCAACATGATGCACAAAATTTTTGTTTTACAATGAGTTTATTTCATGCCTCTACATGTTTCGAGCACATGTGCTCATCATCAGGGGGTCAAAATTGCATTACACAGCCTCTGGTATCATCACACCTATAGGTGTGATGATACCAGAAGCTGTGTAATGCAATTTTGACCTCATGATGAGCACATGGTGCTCGAAACATGTAGACGCATGAAATAAACTTATTGTAAAACAAAAATTTTGTGCATCAAGTTAGTTAATTACTGAGATAAATAAATGTACGCAGAGGTTCCAAAACTCTATTTAATCTCATATATGTATGAAGCATTTTCTTCCGAATAAAAAAAGTACTCTTTTCGCTTGTATTAAAAAAAAAGGGCAGGTTTGAGGATCAGCCCTCATGGTATGAAATTTTTAACGGCAATATCAAATACCAAAAGGGGACGGGGACAAATCATGATTCACTGTTAACTACATGCGTGAAATTAATGCGGTGTCGTGTACTTCATTATGCCTTAAGTTACTTAGAAATAATATTTTACTGCAATTGTAATAACACCGTTTGATCCTGAGAGATACACATAAATGTTTGACAGTTAGAGGAGCTTGTAGGGGTATTAGAAAGTACAGGCAGACTAATAGATAACATTGGGGTATAATAGCCTACGTAACCCTTTCTTTATTTAATACCTTCCTAGCTCCCTTTCCTTCTTTACTCCTTCACTTTTTCTGTTTAAAATCCCTTGCATTCTTTCTGTCTGCTGTCATTACCTTTCAAGCAGGTGATACATAAAATTGCGTTTGTGATTTGAAGTACTTGTACATTAAAATAGGACTATAGACTCACATCCCAAATTCCTCACTTAATACCAAAAGTGGAAGGCCTAATGTGGGGCGCAACAGTCCAAAATACCATCTTTCCCTTTCTTATTTTCGATAACCTGCAAAGCCCCCACACCACCTTCCCAGCGAGGCACGACTGTGGACTAATTAATTTCCTTTCATCGCCCCCGACAATCAGCCTTTTGTTGAAACTCCTCTTTATTTTCCTTTTGACTGACAACGCGTATACTGAAGAAGAGAGAGAGCGAGTATGTGAGAAGCGAGGGGCCTTTTCTTATCCCTAATTAGTTCTCTGCTTTCTCTCTGTTCATCGCTTTGCGAACTGGTGCGGACATGTCCCGTCTCAGAAGGATGGCTTGGCGAAGACTCTGTATGAGAGAGAGAAGAGACAAGATGATTCCAGAGAGAAATGGTTGCTGGCAGGCAGAGGAGCTTTTGACGAAAACCCCCGCAAGGTCCTCCTTCTCAGTGCTGCAAGAAGGAAATTTGCTTGCTGTCATGTCCATGTATTAGGGTTTTGTGAAGAATAAGGCTGGAGAGAGGGTAAGATTAGCGTGGTGACGAGCAAGCCAATGCCACACGCGGCTAACATGACCCGTCACGATCATTACTGATGAATTCTGAAAGGTCTGTGGCATTGGAGAGGCAGGATTATCCTGGAAATGGTCACACGTGGCTAACATGACCCCCAGTGACCACTGCGTCCTGTAGAATGCTTGATAGTCTCTAAAAAGAGAGACACAGTACATCTGGAGAAAGATAAGCGACGCTAACATGCCCCATAATGATGGTTACACGTTACTCTTAAAAGACCCGTAAATATTTATTAACGGGGGAAGCAAAATTACAGGCGACGTGTAAGCTGATGCCACAAGGACTGACACAATTTCTAAAAATCAATGCGCTTCAGAATTCATCAGCACATCCCAGGAAAAGAATAAGTTAAATTACAGCACCACGTATCGATCTAATTACAGAACAATATTTGTTACACATGCCGCAGCAACCCCTAGAGGGCGAGGGCCTCCTCATTGTCGAGGCTTCACGATCACACTCAAGACAAACTACAATTTGCAAGATTCCTCTGGAATAGTGATCGGGCCGACGCAGAGACCTCTGTCTTTCTGCACACAACACACAACGCACATAAGAGACAGAAATCCGTAACCTCGGCGGGATTCGAAACTACAATCCCAGCAAGCAAACAGCCGCAGACCCACGCCTTAGACCGGGCGGCCACTGGGGTCGGTAATTACAGAACAATATAGGCAGCAATTCTGACTAAGTATGTCACATGATGAATTACAAAGCATGTTCTTGCATATCAATATTTTTGCTATAACTCTAAAAACAACAGCTTATCAGATCGTGTTACAGCCAATTGCAATAATAATAATGGAATTTTTTTCGTCAAATGTATTTTTTTAAACAAGGTACGCAGAATTTTGATGATTTATTATTATTATTATTATTATTCTAGTTGGCTCAATGTCGCACATACGTATTATCAATATCCTTAAGTGTCACATTTTCGTGAAGTTAGATTCAATCATTGTCACAAGTGGTTAAAAATATCATCCACACAAGGCCACGATTGTCCTCCCATCCTCTCATAGTCTTGCCTTCATGAAATTCTAGATTGCCAAATTTTCCTAAAGTTTAGATTCAATCTATGTCAAAAATGGTTAAAAATGTTTTCCACAGAAGGCAACGATCGGCTTCCCTCTCATCTTCATAGTTTTGTCTTTTCCAGTTGATAAAGCGTCGTTACGGCAACACAAGAACCGCATATAGTTACGTGTGGCAGTGGCTTCTACACTGCCTCTGGCGAGTCAAGTGAATGGTCTGGGTATGAGTGCTGACATCTCGTGTCTGCACTACAATAATTATTGTTAGTGTCAGCACAGGTTATGTGTATTTAAACAAAGAGAGAACTGCCCCTGACTGCCAAGATTTCGGACGCCTTTGTGTTGAGCTGATGATGAGGACGACAACAGACTTTCACACCCGAACCCTTTACTAAGCTGTTCTTGCCTAAGCAGCAGCCGCAGATGGTGATGACAACAGTGGCCTGCCTGCTAACTTGCTTCCTTTTATATGTCAAGGAATACCGACAAATATATCACTGGCAAAAGTGGAACAAGTACAAGATCGATTGGTGAGATCTTAGCTTCTCTACTGTAGGTAAAGTGCATAGAACAATTCGATTATCTTTACACAAACAAGGTCCTCTTCACCTCCTTTCCCCACCTCTACTCGTCCTTCTTTTTCTCCTCCTTATTTTCCTCATACTTCTTGTCATTCTATACTTCTCACTCCTTCTATCTCTACCCCTGACTTTTTTCTTCTTCTACGTACGGCTTTTCTTCTCGTTTTCCTAGCCTCCTTCATTTCCTCCCTCTTCATCACGAAATGTTGAATGTTAGATTTCACCTTATGTGCTGTTTTGACTATTTCACCTTTCACAGAGCCTCATTCTTATTTTCTTCAGTTTTAATCTGTATTACTAAAATGTTACAAATATTTCGCACTCCCATATTCTCATGTGGTGAAAAACACTTTAAAAATCGGTTATTTTACTCGCGATATCAAGTCTATCAAATCCCTCAGCAATTGCTTAATTTTTAATGTGTGCGGTCGTCCTTAGAAACCCCTTTTGAGTCATTTCAATACGTTTCTGTTGTTTAGTTATAGAGTGCATTGTTCCATTCTGCGAAACAACTTAGATAGAAACATTACTTTGTTACTTTCTTGTTTCTCCTCAGTATTCTTCTTACTGTGTTACATATGGACTTCAAGTTTTGAATTTCAATTAGATGTGCTTGCTATTATAAACTATATTATGCTACTAATAATTTTGTGTGTAAGTTCAAGCATAAATATTCTCCATGTTTTATCATCTTCGCAAAACAATAAATACAAATTCTGAATTAACCAAGAGGGAACCTTGGATTAACAAAAAGTAATTGGATATTATCAAGCGTCCTTGCGGGTTGAAATTTTGTGCCATAGTAAGTCAGGAAGAGATTGTGTATAAACCTGACAACCAAAATAAATTAATCATGAACACATGCCTACAAAATTATAAACCCAGTTTGAGTTCTGGTTCATGTAACCAAGCTGTCCACACAGAGTGGTTAGAATTCCTGGTTCCAATTCTTGAGGTACGAATAAAGAACAGGAGAGCAATTAAGCACACGAAGGTTTTCCGTGTTTTCCTTCAGCCCGTCCGGGCAAATTCTGGTACATAATTCACGACATTGTACCGGATCATTACTCCAACAGCGCCGAATATCATAATGACCGTGAGAAAGTTTCAACGCAACTGCAAAAATAGAAATATTTTAAAGCTGGTAGCTAAAACAAGCGTATAACATGATAATGTAGTGAAAATTCCACACAAAGAAATCCGATCGGCAGAACGATAATATTCCTAGACCCAGGAATCCTAAATAAACTTGCGGCTCTCCAGTAGGTGAGACATACCGTCATATTTATCGTGTGCAGACAGATAGGAGACGGCATTTGATCATCCACGACGCTGACAGTGTCCACTATTTGGTGGTTGCAAAAGTTTTAGGGAGTGATTACAGCGTAGAAACGTGGTTCATATAAAGGCAGTATGTTCATCTGCTTCTGTTGGGTGCTACTAGTGGCAAGACACAAACGGAAGTTGAAAATTAAAGGCGATCAATAAATCGACATTTAGGCGCGTTCGCAAAATTGCGTAAAGCGACTATTACTTCGTCGTGTCTGTCTCTTCGTCCGACTGTCTGTCTCTCCGTCAGCAAGGAAGAACTCGGCTCCCACTAGACGGATTTTCATGAAATTTGATATTTCAGCATTTTTCGAAAATTTGTTATGAAAGTTCAAGTTTTCTTAAAATCTGGCAGGACTAATGAGTGTCTTACATAGAGATAAATCTACAGTTGTGATCATATCTCGTTCATTTATTTTTGAAATGATAAATATTGCAGACAAACGTTTTAGAGAAAATCAAAACACACATTTTATATGCGATAAATTTCTTTTTCGAAATTCGTGCCCCGTTTGCGAAATAACGTGGAAAAATATTGCAGAGCCGGACAGGCCACAGATGACAATATGGCGCGCACGCGCATTGCATGCTGAATAACTAAGGCTACAGAGGCACACAATTTGAAATACTTACGGGTTTTCCACAGCAAAAATGATTATATGAATGCACCTGGTTGTTACGTTTATATGTACATTGCCTGTTTTGTTCAGACGGTTCTGAACAGGATAATGCCTAGCACGAAATTACCCTGACTGTCGTAATTAATGCCAGATGAAAAGACGACAAGGTATACAGGGTGAGCATAAAATCTTTCCCTGATTACAAACATTTATTACAAAAAAAAACTACGTGGAATACAGACATATGTTTTTACCATTACTTAAGTTAGTTTCTAAAATTTTATGTCATGTGTTTATTGTAACATTTGGTTTTTGGATGAAATATTTCCAAACGGGTGGATTGGGAGAGATGGTCCGATACCCTGGCCACCATGATCTCCGGATATCACCCCCTTGACTTCTTTTTATTGGGCTATGTTCAGGACAAAGTGTTTTCGACACCAGTTCCAGATATTACAAATCTGAAGGCAAGAATAACAGAACCTTTTGCTACAATAACTGAAGACATGTTGGAGAACACGTGGAGAGAAATTGATTATCGATTAGACGTTCTCCGTGCAACAAAAGAAGCACATGCTGAGGTGTAATAATATGTTGTAAAAAAACTTCTTGAGTTACATTTTGAAAAAAATATATATGTGTTTGTATACCACGTACAGTAGTTTTCATGTAATAACTCTTTGTAATCAGGGAAAGATTTTATGCTCACTCTGTAGTTGGAATGACGTGTAATAAAAGGATCATTTGTATATTAAGGTTTGAAGCAATGTTTGCCCGGAGGGACTGAAGCAGACCAAGACACTCGCAGGTAGAGAAATCTGTCTCCGGGTTTAGATTCGAAGCCGGTATCATCTGAGTACGAACTTAGAGTGCTATCAACAGCCATATTCAGTAGAATTAGTTCGACGTCGTTGCTATGTCCAGCATACGTCCGTGTCATTATTCTGGGGCTTACGAGCGGGGGTAAACGTAATACAATATAAGTTATATGAGTGAGAGAGAGAAGGAGGATGTGAGGACGAATATTAGACTTCCAACACACATCATAATGATCTCAGAATAGGGGAGGGGTGTAAATAATATTAACCCTTCCGAGTTTGCGTACGTGTGTTGCCGACAACAGCACACCAACTTTCCTCCTCTTTTTAACGCTTCTTCTTACCAACCCCACAAAACGACCTTTCCCTCCCTCCTCTACCACATACTTGTGACATTTCCCCCATTACTGAGGTGAAATACGAATCTCTCTCCTCAACCTCAGAGACTAACAGTGAGAGATCTTATTAGTTGAAGGTATTTAATAAGGAAATGCTGCTAACTAAAGCTGGAACAGTAATATAGCTGTATATATGAAGCCCGCACAGCTACCGGGGGAAGGATAAGACTACAGTTTATTACGGTGAGGAAAAATTCTCATCTAGATTATTTGCATAAACTGCACCTAACTTGTGGTATTTTTGTTGGCACAGCAACATTAGTCCTGTGCTACAAATTTACAACAGCTCTAGAATCTCACTGCCGAGAAAGATAGGAACATAATAATTATAATCTTTACAAATTAAGAAGTTTTAATATTGTACCTATTTTTAGTTTCCATCTTCTTCGCCAACATTTTCTGCTTTGCTTTAAGAAATTGTCTGTTTATTTTGGGGTATTTGAAATTGCTGAAAAAACTGTATTGGAGCACGGATGGCTCTCACTAACAACTTAAGAACAAGCTAACTCACTAAATGCAAGGAATCGCGATTTCATTGACAGTTTATCGTTGGTCAAAACATCCCCCGCACCTTGAACTCAGCACAATTTGTCACAATTCTTTCTTTTCACAAATTCCCACCAGTAGAACATGTCTTGAACGAATTTAATCCAATACAAAGTGTAAAATCAACTTTAATATTATTCTAACATGTACTTCCATATTCCTGACCGCCTCTCTTTTTGTTTGCCGAGTGAAAAGCATGAACTTGCAATCCCCTTCCACGCGTGCTTCTGTCATTACTATAGCATTAAGCGTGTACGTTTCTTTACTTTTGTTTCTGGTTTGGGTACTGCAGTTTAGGGATTTAACCCATATCAGTATTGATTTACTCATGAAGCTCAGAAGAGTTCTGATCTCTTCGGAATTTTAACACACAAACCAGCTGAATATTTTTGTCTCTCCGGTATGAGATAACATGCAGTCTGGTGGAGACTTAGTCGTATTTCACAGCAACTTGCTGCATCTCTCCTCTGACCTACTGAGTGAGGTTATATGTTTCGACGAATCGTGAATAAACTTCTACCAACTTGCACGGCGTTATATATCAGAGGACAGTAAACTTTATAGTCGTCGCCATCGAGATGTAGGGCGTCCCAGAAAGAGACGGGGAAATTTCTTGTGAATCAGATAGGAAAAAAGAACTACTTTAATTAATGAGAGAGTCTATTAATAAAAATTATGACTCCATGTATGAAAAAAAGGCCTCTTACAAGCTAGATTGTGGTGTATGTACTAGTCTAACACAACTATATGATGGTAGAGATATGTTTAGAATTTATTACATAAAGAACAACTACATGTTTCGGCCCTTTACATTGGACATCATCAGGTTGAGAAATGAAAAAACTTGGTAAGCAGCTATACTCGAGTTATGTGGGTTGTGTACAGTGGGGAGTTAAGTGGTGAAGTGCATGCGAGATCTCGCATGTGTTATATAGGATGGGTGGTGTGGGTACATGGGTTCTGCTGTTATATGCTATTCTAGGTTAATATAGTGGATCTACAGTATCATCTTATGTTTGTAGAGAATTATATGTACATGTACACTTAGCTTATAAATATACGGTGTGCAATTTTATATAAATGTAGATTCTATAGTTATAGTGGTTTAATTGATCTAAGACTATACAAAATATAGTTCCTATAATGATGAGGCCTCTTACAGGACTACAGACGAGCACGGTACAGAAGTAGCTACAGTATTCCGGTGTGCATATGTGAGTCTATCCAAGATATTCACTGGATAGGAGACGGCGTGGGCCCCAGAATCTTCTACATATATTAACACAGAGAGAAAGAAATCTTCTATCAAAACCTGTCTTTCAGCGTACACCTAGCAAATTTACTCTAGAATTCACAGGTTATATAATTTTTGCTATTAGCTAATTGACCAAAGATATGGGTCAGGTAGGAGACCTCAAGTCTTGGGGTCAAAGAGGAAATTTCTGGCAGCAATAGAAATCCAGGGCCTTCAACCCGTGGCTAATATACTTTTGAGTCAGATATCTCCCTTCTAATAGAATCTTCCATTTCCATTCTTTCTACGTAAGAGAAAGACAGAACAAGAAAGCGAAAGAAAAATTAATCACTTGCAGGGAGTCGCTGATCCCTGCTGTCCCTTATCCACATGGCAGGCAGAATCTCCTGTCATTTGTCAAGAATATCAAATGATTTCTTGAACTTCTCGTGCGGAACTGTGAACAGTGTGAGGCAGACAGAGGTTATTCCACAAGGTTCTTTCTTCAAATAGTGGGCCATTTAACACAAAGCTTTTTTATCATTCTCAGAAAACTGATTCACCTCAACTTCCTTGAAGTTGAGGTAATGGAAAATTATGGAAAACACACAGGCATACCAAGAAAATTCCTGGCTCCCTTAAGTCGCCTAGTAATTTTGAATTGGTATATTCTGTTTGACAAGATTATGGTGAGTTTTTTTTTTAATTTGTACAAATATCTGCTGCACATAATTCGGAGTAAATCAACAACACGCTACATGGTGCCACTACCAGATTGAAAGAATAGATGCCTGCAATGCATCTCGGGAGTTTAATTATGCCGCATTAAAATGCAAGCTAAATATGTTGCAATCAAAATTAATACAATGTAAATAACAATTTATGTTTATAAGACATAATTAATTATAACTAACTTTTCGTGTGTCAACCATTTTAGTGAAGTGTCTTAGGTCATGTAAAACTACTGTAAAATGGTTTTCAAGTCTGATGAGCCGACTGACCACCTTCGAAGGTTTACGCCTCGCGCCAAAAAATGAGGCATTACAATACAATGTAATACAGCAGCAAAATATGTTATTCTTGTCGTGAATCGAACTCCAATCATCCAGTCAAAACTGACGAATATTCCTACATGTTGGGTCACTCTTGAGGAAAGGAACGTGGTGGACGAGTGGTGTAGGAATTCCCATGGGCCTCTGGCCATGTTGTGGTGCAATATGTCGGCTGAGCAGGTGAAATATGTGACTCTCCAGAGGCCATATTATGTGAAGGTCTGGTAGGGGACAGCAAGCATTAAGCCTCTACACAGTAGTATGAAAGTGAAAACGGATGAAGTCCCAAAAATCATTCCACTTTCTAAATGGGCAGGCACAATATTAAGTTCACGGTACGCGGTGTTTCTAGAAATGTAATCAATAGGTTTTTGTTTTGCGGAACCTGAAAGTTCGTCGTCATGAACTGTCACTTGTCGCTATCCCTGAAGCAGACGAATCCAGTTTACAGGTTTAGAGCCAGTTTTCCAAATATTAGTTTAAAATTCCAACTGCTCTTATTTCAAAACCAGTTCATTCTTTCCTTCCTTCCTTCTCTCGTTTTTTACTCCCTTCCTTCCTTCTCTCCTTTCTTCATTTCTTCCTTCATTCCTTCCTTCTCTCCTTTCTTACTTTCTTCCTTCCTTCTTTCTCTCCTTTCTTACTTCCTTCTTCCCTTCTCTCCTTTCTTCCTTCCTTCCTTTTCTCCTTTCTTACTTCCTTCCTTCTCTCCTTTTTTACTTCCTTCCTTCTTTCTCTCCTTTCTTACTTACTTCCTTCCTTCCTTCCTTCTCTTTCTCTCTTCCTTCCTTCTCTCCTTTTTTACTTCCTTCCTTCCTTGTCTCCTTTCTTACTTCCTTCCTTCCTTCTCTCCTTTCTTACTTCCTTCCTTCCTTCTCTCCTTTCTTACTTCCTTCCTTCCTTC